>Ga0315915_1001323_pt1 | contig 29682 bp, 23 predicted proteins | sample MpolbnodulesMG_FD_207738 | JGI IMG/M metagenome (GOLD analysis project Ga0315915, IMG submission 207738) | Medicago polymorpha root nodule microbial communities from Los Angeles, California, United States - branched nodules | ecosystem: Host-associated > Plants > Roots > Nodule | place: USA... | reverse complement strand
AAGATGAATTACTACATTATTTTTGTTGAAAGACATACTGCAGTTTACGTGTAATACACTAGAAAATATGAATTTAGAAATTATCAACCATTCTTTTGATTTAAGCTATAGTTATGCTGAAATACTTTAATATATTATTGTTACAAACTATATCAAGAAACCATCAATTCTCCGATAACACAATCATATTATTTAGTACCAAGTCTCCGTAATAGGTATACTCTCTTTTTTGACTCCACAATAAAAGTCGTTATTAGGTACCAAGTCTTATAGAGCAAGATCCTCATATTGTGGATGGTTTAAGTACACTTTTTTGGTGTAAAAAACGCTACTCAACTACTTACGAATTGAACCATGGATCTCTTTCTTAAACTATTTAACGTCTCAACCCTTTGGACATTGGATTACTACTTATGAGATAGACAGTTCATTTAAAATATGTTGATTTATAAATAATAATTTATTCAAATGTTAAATAGCACATCAGACCCGTGCGGCGCACGAGTCAAAAGTCTAGTTATAGTTTATTTTAGTGGCCCATCCAATTTTTTTTCTAGCTTCGCCACTGATTGAGCTAGACCTAAGAGATAAAAACACGACGGTTTAAGATGTATCAAAAGAGAGAAAAAAACTCAAAGAAAAAGATTTTATCTAACATAATTTTATCGCGGATGAGATGGAATCACGAAATCATAATTTTTAAACTTAAAAAAAAATTTAATGCACATTTTTCAAAAAAATATATTGTATTAGTTTTCTTAACTTTTTTATACCCTTAGACAATTAGTTAGCATTATATTTTCCTTACTTTCATTATTTTTTGACAGGAAGATTTCACTTTAATTTTGATTGACTCAACATAGCGGTTTTCATAAATCGTTCAACTATTATTATAATTAAGAGGGGTGTTATTTGAACAACTAATTTGGTTGACAACTTATATGACAACCATAATTTACAAAGAAAAAGTAGGTATTTGCACGGAAACCAAAACAATGGAGAGATAAAGTAAAAAGTAATTTGAGTATGAGAGAAAAAGTTGTCACTAAATGGATGTTCAAATATCATTTCTCTATAATTAAGTAGTGTCATGTATACTCTCTTTTTAACACTCTTTCTAACATTTATTGTCTTAGACCTCTTTGTAAGTGACCATTATATTCCATTTTATAATACTTTTTCTTGATAAATTAAAATAAAAAACTACTATGATTCATTTCTTAAAATAATTTTTACCTTTAATAAAATTACATGATATAGAATTAAATGTTAATTATTCATTAATTTTTTTTGACTAATATTTAAGTATTAAAATATAATTAATTTTCGTATTAAATTTATTTTGAAATATAAAAAAAAAACATTTTCAATCAACATATCCATTAAATAAAGTCTGACAAAGAAGTTTCATCCATGAATCAAACTCGAATTTTCTAATCCTTTGTCTTTTCAAAAACTAAATAAATGATAAAAATTAGTATTTCTATAAAAAAAAAAAAAGATTATATCATAAAAACATATAATTTTTCTCGACGTTAAATTAAATAATATAATAATTAATTTGAATATATTTTATCTTTTGTTATATTATTTTTTTAATAATTCACTTCATCATCAACGGGGTTGACATTAAAAAAAGAGAGAATTGACAATAATTATTAAATAAGATAAAAAAAAAAAAACATGTAGAGTATATAATGCAATTGGTTTTGATGGGATATAATGTTTTTTTTTGTCTTCGTTGTTAGGCTGTGAGGATATTTTATGTCGGATCTCAGCTTCGATCTCAGTTCTCTACACTTCTCTCTCTCAGTGTGTGTGTGTGTGTTTTTATTTGAGTTGTGCTGGTCACCAGGCCAATAGCTAAAAAAAGTGATATTTTTGAAATAAATTATTTTATTTATTTTTATTTCATTCTTTAATTAAATAATGACATTAATTTTTTTTATTATACATGTAGTTTATAACACACATTTAATTTATAATAATCTTGTTATATTTTTAATATGTATTTAATTTAATTATTTTAACAAAAAAGTAATTTATTTTAACCATATATGTCACTAATCAATTTCTTTTAACCATATATGTCACTGAAATGTTATTTTTCCCACTGATCCATAAACTAGCCACACAAAAAAAAAAACTTTGATTTATACCTAAAAGAATAATACCATAAATGTTTTAAAATTGAATCTAGGGAGCTTAGACTGCTATTTTTTTTTTTTACAAAAGCTTGACTACTAAATTGGATAATTGCAAAAAGGAAAGAAAATAGGTGGCAGCAATATTTTACTAATATCTACAACAAAACGGCAGTTTGATTAGTGCTACAAAGGAGTAGAAGAGATAGCACTAGGAGCAAAAAAAAACCAATGACAAAATCTAATATATTTAAAATAAAACATCATTTAGGTTTTAATCAGAAGGCAAAAAACACCTTGCTCATGTAATTAAAGTTGTAGGGATCATTAGATTTAAGATAATTTTTTCATTCTAATCTAACGGTTCACATAACTGTGTGCGATACATCACCTTTAGAAAATTTAGAGTCATAGTTAAATCGTGTATATATGGTCGAACATTTGGTTGATTCACTACACCAAGAAAAACCTATTCTTGTTAATTTTCTAATTGGTCATTAGCATTAATGAGAAAGGTTTTTGGGTTTAAATCAGTATTGTTTATGGTGGTGATAACCACATCACTCTTGGTTCTGCCGATGGTGCTTCCACCTTTGCAACCACCACCAATGATCCTTATGTTCCTCCCTCTAGTTATAATGCTGCTTTTGGTCATTACAGCTTTGACTTTGAAAGAAGTCCCTGACGATCTCAAGTCTCAACACTGTTTAATAGAAGATATATAATATTCATATGCTATTTTTCATATATATGCACCAATGTTGCATGAATGTGCTTATAGTTACTAAGAAATAATACATAATAACAAGTGTTTGAGTTTTGATCCTGTTTGTTTTGATGCCTAGATTTTATTGGTTCTTCACTCTTGGTGGTAGTTGAAAAACCGTAATGATCTTATTGATATTTTGGATTTTCGTTCATACGATCATCAATCACTTCTTTGTTTAGGTTTAACTGCCGTGTAATTGTTCGTTTTTCTTTTGGTTTTCTTCTCTTGTGTTGTATTATTAACTCTTTTTAATCTCTTTACGGCATATGTGTGTTATATATGTGTGTGCGGGCCTCTTCAGAAAAACGATTTTCTTATAGTTATGCGTGAAGATTAATAGAATCACTTAATCGATATAAATAAAATTTCAAGACATGATGATCATCACTAATGCCTGAATGTGATTAATATTTTTACGATTTTCAACCTATATTTTAATAAGTACACGGTGCTTAATTTGCAACATAAATTGAGTTATGATGGAAACTAACTTCCTTTATGATGCAGCTTACGTGATGGAACAAAACAAAATATCAAATCCTCGTTGATTCTACGAATACCTGAGAGATTGACAACAAAAGATTGAGAATGTCTCAAATTTTATTAAACATCAAGTCTGATTCTCATGACGGCAAAACAAATATAAATAGTGTTAACAAAACCCTAAGGATGAAACAAAACGAACGAAATTACAAAAATATCCCGAAATACTAATAAACTTTTCCACCCCCTTAAGTGTTGTCTTTTGGTGGAATATACTTTTTCACTGCATCATCCTCTCCGGGGTGGAAAAGATTCGCCCTCGAATCAGAAGCCATCTCATCTTCGGAAGAAGCATCCGTAGAGTAAGGGATAAGGTGCTTGACATTGAAGACATCTGAAGTGTGAACATGACTAGAAAGCTGCAAATGATAAGCATTTTGGTTGATCTTATCAGTAATTTCCAACGGGCCAATTTTGCGAGCAGCAAGCTTGTTATTCTCATGAGCAGGAAAACGGTCTCTTGTCAAAATTGCCCAAACATAGTCACCAACAGAGAATTCAACAATCTGGCATTTCTGATCAGCTTGTAACTTGTATTTCGCAGTGGAAGCAGTCAGACGTGAGTGGGTTTGTTGGTGTATCTGATGCAGCTGGTCCATAAACTCTACTGCGGTGGCATGGGGACGCACCTTGCAGGGAAGTGCTAACATATCAAGAGGACCACGGGGAACCAAGCCATAAATAACCTGAAACAGACTGAAGCCAGTGTTGCGATTGACCGCATTTTGTGAGCAAACTCTGCTTGACAAAGCTTGACATCCCACGATTTAATATTGTCACCAACCAAGTGAGCGGTTTACCACCTCAGTTTGACCATCAGTTTGTGGGTGGTAAGCACTACTAAAGTTGAGCGTCGTTTTTGCTGAACGCCAGAGACTTCGCCAAATATGACTGAGGAAACGGGAATCACGGTTAGAAACAATGGACGTTGGTAGTCCGTGTAAGCGGTAGATTTCGCGGAAGAAAAGTTGGGCTACATTAACAGCATCTAAGGTGCGCTTACATGGTATAAAGTGCGCCATTTTAGAGAAACGGTCAACCACCACAAAAATGGAGTCGCTTCCCCGCTGTGTACGTGGAAGGCCAAACACGAAGTCCATGCTGATATTTGTCCAAGGCTGAGTAGGAATAGGGAGAGGAAGGTATAAGCCAGCATTAGTAGATGATCCTTCGGCCATCTGGCAGACACGACAACGGGCGACAAAGCGATCAACTTCCTTGCGCATTGAGGGCCAAAAATAAGAGCTAGAGACAAGATGGAGAGTGTGATCACGACCCACATGACCTTCATTATGCAGTTCTTGTATGATCTTCAAACGCAAGCTGCTCATAGGAATGCATGACTACAGCCCGCGGAAAAGAAAGCCATCTTGTAATAAGAAATCAGTGTGTTCTCCGTTTTGTATTTTTAGTAAAATTGTAGCAAAGAAAAGGTCAGTAGCATATAAATCCATAAGTGAATCAAAACCCGGGACTGTGATTCGTATTTTGGAGAGTAAATTGTGACGGCGACTTAGAGCATCAGCCACTCTATTAGAAACACCTACTTTATGTTTGATTACAAAGGTGAACTGCTACATATATGTGAGCCAAGAAGCGTGACGGTTAGAGAGCTTTGGTTGGCTACCAAGGCATTTAAGAGCATCATGGTCGGTGAAGAGGACAAATTCACGGTGAAAAGGATAATGGCGCCAATGTTTGACCACCTGAAAAATTGCATAAAACTCCACATCATATGTGTTGTAGCGAAGTTTGGCTGCAGACAATTTCTCGCTGAAGTAGGCAACTGGACGACCAGATTGGCTTAGAACAGCACCAATACCAGTTTTGGATGCATCACAATGTAGCTCAAATGGTAGAGAGAAATCTGGAAGCACTAGAAGTGGCGTTGTAGTTAATCGATGCTTGTTTTCCATGAATGCAGATTCAACATCAACTGTCCAGGTAAATTTAGTTCCCTTCATACAGTCAGTAATAAGTGCCATGATGCTACTAAAATGAGGGATAAAACGCTGGTAAAAGGATGCCAGGCCATGAAAACTACGCACTGTAGTAATAGAAGTAGGTTGCGGCCACTGCTCAATAACGGCAACTTTGTTATTGTCAACAACAAGACCATCCTTAGAAACAACATATCCCAAAAAATGAACAGAATCTTTCATAAAAACACACTTGCTCGCAACAACATAAAACTTTATCGCGACATAAGACAAGCAGAACTTGACGTAAGTGTTGGAGATGCATCTCAGGATCAACACTATAGATAAGGATATCATTGAAATAAACAACAACAGATTTACCTATAAAAGGACGCAAAGCCTGATTCATAATCCGCATAAAAGTGCTCGGTGCATTAGAAAGCTCGAACGGCATTACCAGCCACTCATATAAGCCTTCACGCGTCTTAAAGGCAGTTTTCCATTCATCACCTAGAAGCAAACTTATTTGATTGTAGCCACTCTTCAAATCCAATTTACAGAAAATTGTAGCCCCGAATAATTGATCAAGTAAATCATCCAAACGCGGTATCGGGAAGCGATAAAGAACTATGATCTTATTAATAGCATGACTATCCACACACATACGCCAGGTGCCATCTTTTTTTAGGGTGAGGAGGGAGGGAACAACACATGGGCTAAGACTCTCACGGATGTGCCCCTTAGCAAGTAACTCTTCTACTTGACGACGAATTTCTTCATGTTCTTTCGGACTCATTCGGTAATGAGGGCGATTAGTTAAAGAAGCTCCTGGAACAAGATCAATCTGGTGTTGAATGTCACGAAGTGGAGGCAGTGTATCAGGAAGTGTTTCAAGAAAAATCTGCCAATAATGGCGCTACGACAGAGGAGGTAGCACCGATAGGCATATCATCAACAGTCACGTGCTTAGATAGAAGGACAAAAACAAGTCCCGACTCAGTCATAGCTTCTTCAAAGGGGGATCTAGACAGTAAAGTGGTACTATCCCCAGCAGTGCGAGTCTTACTGGTTAGTAACACAATCTTTTTTCCCTGAAAAGGAAAGGAGTAGGTGTTATCATGACCATCATGCATAACCGAGCAGTCAAATTGCCATGGACGACCCAGAAGAAGTTGGCAAGCATCGATAGGAACCACGTCACAGAATATCTCATCGGAGTATGTAGGGCCAATAGAGAAGGAGAGAAGTACTCGGTGGGACACAGTGATGCCAATGCTCTTGTTCAGCCACACAAGTTTGTACGGTTTGGGAAGGTTTTTTGGAGTTAATCCTAATTTCTGCACTGCTAGTTCAGATAGCACATTTTCACAACTGCCAGAATTAATAATAAGTTGACAAACCTTCCATGCGATTGTGCAAGAGGATCTAAACAGGGCAGTACAACGCCAATCTTCATTAGTAACATTAGAATTGAGAAAGGTACGCCGCAACATGAGTAAAGGGCCCATGGCCCCCTCTACAAATTCATGTTCAATATCTCCATCAACTGGTTCAGCCTCAGTGTCAAAAATAGGTGGAGAGTCCACTTCTAAATCATTAGCCAGCAATCCTCTTGAGTTGGGTTATGCTGTATTACGACAATCTGCTTGCCGATGGCCTAACTCACCGCAATTAAAACAACGTATGCCGCCAGTTGGACGTGGTTGTTGTGACATGGGTCGTGGTTGTTGTGGCATAGTAGAATGCGGTTCAGGACGGCTCAGAGGTATAGAAGAATTGGCATTTATGGCAGGCGTAGGATTGACACGCCGTGCTAACTGTCGTTCAGCCTGTAGTGCGCGTTGATGAGCCTTTGCAACTATCACAGGGTCAAACATATTAAGAACATCACGGAAATGCGGGCACAAGCCGCCGATGTATTTAGAAACAAGTTGAAGAGGAGATTCTGCAGTTTCAGTGTGCGCAATCAATTCATAAAATTCAGTGGTGTAATCATCGACAGATCGATTGCCCTGTATGGAAGAAAGGCAGACTGCATGTGTTTCTTAAATTTCTCCCAAGAGTTAATTTTGGCCTTGTCCATTCGTGTACGATTTCGCTTGGTCTGCTGCCACCAAGCTTGAGCCCGTCCACGCAATCGCATGGTAATCAGAGGAACACGACGATTATCCGTCACTTCTTTGAAATCCAAAATTTCCTCTACTGTGTGTAGCCAATCAATAAGTTCATCTACGTGTAGATTGCCGTGAAATTCAGGGATGTCGACCTTGAATCCCGCTTCTCAATGGCGATCAATATCGTGACGGTCATCATAAGGGTTGGCGTTGTCTTCGGTGTCAGAGTCAGAGGGTGTCGGTGGCTGGAGGATAGCCAACTGTTGCGTTAGTTGCTCTACTTGCAAACGCAACTGTACAATTTCCTCACGTTGAGTCGCGTCATCTAAGGTAGCATGAGGAGCACAGTTTTGTGGCGGCATGGTGAAGAACGTATAGACAACTAATACCAATCTGATGCAGCGTACGTGATGGAACAAAACAAAATATCAAATCCTCGTTGATTCTACGAATACCCGAGAGATTGATAGTAAAAGATTGAGAATTTCTCAAATTTTGTTAAACATCAAGTCTGATTCTCATGACGGCCAAACAAATATAAATAGTGTTAACAAAACCCTAAGGATGAAACAAAACGAACGAAATTACAAAAATATCCCGAAATACTAATAAAATTTAAAAAGCTATTTCCACCCCCTTAAGTGTTGTCTTTTGGTGGAATAGACTTTTTCACTGCATCACTTTAAGATTGTGTTAGCCGAATTGTTCATTGATGTAGCAACCAGCAAGTATGCTAGTGGGAATAATCACCAGAGAATGTTCACCATCCGTTTAAATCGATTTTGAAGTAAAACGTATTTTGTAACACAAACACATGATTGTGTTATTAACTAACTTCATTAACCATAAAAATATATGTTATTAACAACTGATTTCACATAAAACCACTTAGAGTATCCCATTATCCCCAAAAACCACGAATTATCCTTATTTATTAATTTTATTAGGTCTGCAGCAACTTAACCTAATAATTTTCCTCCAAAATGCTGCATTAGGTTAGTAGGAATTTAACCACCTAAGAAACTCCATCTAAAATGCAGCGCACCAATTTAATCTAACAAATTCGCTCTAAAATGCAGTAATCCCTAATATCCCTAATATTTCTCCTCTTATCATGTTGTGTCATCGTTTGTTTGTATATATATCTATTGTTTCTGTCATCGTTTGTTTGTATGTATCTATTGTTTTTGTAGACTTTTTTTTTGACAAGTTGTTGTACACTTATTTAATACGTTTACAAATAGACTACCCTGATATGCATATTTTTTTGAGAATTGAAATATCCTTTTTGCGTTTTTTGTTTTTAGTTTGAGATGTTTACACCAATTTTGACAGTCTTCCTATTTAATTTTTTCGCAATTTTTCTTATTTATCCTTATTTATTAATTTTATTAGGTCTGCAGCAAGTACTTGGTGGTTTTTTTTTTTTGTTAAATAAGTAATCATTTAATATTGTCATGCTAAATATAATATCGTCGAGTTAATAGTTGCATTAGGGAATAACAGTTTCGAAATTTATAGCAAGCTATTATTTAGTGTTTAACTTCTGAAGAGACCTTGCCAACGCAATAAATATGACCATGAAATATAATCGATACGATAGACCCGTACGTGCACGGGTCAAATATCTAGTTAACCACTTATTTGTGTAAAATAAGTGGTTTACTTAATTTTACTTATTGTTCGGCTGGATTTTGGAATATCATGGCTACTTCCCTTAAGAATCAGAAGATTCACACCAAAAATATATAACAAGTGGTTAATGACATGCACTTTTTTGGTTAATAGAGTAGAAATGATTAATGAGATATATGTTAAATAATTAGTTAATAACATATATTTTTGTGGTTTAATGAAATAATCTGATATTCGTATTACCAAACAATCCTCTATATTTTCCTCCAAAAAAATCCTCCATATTTTTTTTATTTTAAATAAAAAAAATTGACCCAAAACAATGTATTATTCACCGTATAAATTCGGTGAACAATTTTGTAATTAAAAAACGGTGAATAGTACACCTCTAGTCAAATAAGGCGTAATTTGATTTAGTTTGTATTGTTTTATTGAAAAAGAACCTGAGGCAATTAAGTACGGTTAGAATTCAATCATTCCATTAGATTTTTATTTTGGTAAAGTTCTAGACGGATTCACACATTTTGAAAATAGATGTATTGTAAAGTGTGGAGAACTAGAAAATCTTATTCAACTCTGACCCGTACATATAATGTCTATGGTAGTTATCAATTGAGTTACACTCATGAAACATTTTATTAGAATTTTTGTCGTCATATGTTATTATTATATAATTACTAGAGAAAAGACGGGCACTCACGTGCCCGTCTTTCTGCTCTTTTTATTTTGCTAACATTTGAAAATTATTAACGGTGTTTTTTGTTTTATGAAATTCTGATTTGGATAAAAACTAAAAATATAAATGTTTGTTGCTTTCAAGTTATAACAAAACAAATAGTATAATCTAAATTCTTTTTTTTAATAACACTAACAATGATCTTTATTATAGAAAAAATTGTTTAAGGGTATAATTGGAATAATGAAAAGTAAGTATAAATATACTCATCTAGTTTATTACACTTTTTAAATGATAAAGGAAAAAAAAGCAGACATATATATATTCATATCGTGTTTGTTACATTTTTTTTATATTTAAATTTATGTTTGTTACGTTTATTTTTAATATTTAAATTTATTCTTATCTATTTGGTACATGTGTTATTTGTATTCGAAAGTGATGACATTTTTGGAAAGAAAAATCCAAGCCAAAAGAGTTGAAAGGGGTTGTTTTCTTTATATATAGAAGAATAGGTTATTTTTACAAAAACAATATAACAAGTTGATGTTTTTCTTTTTTAAGGTGAAATATATTTATGTGATTATCAACATATAATTACATATTTTGTGTAAAGCATATCATAAACTAAATAACGTAAACATAGAAAACATGATAAAATTATTATCTAGAAATAAAGAAATATATCAATACTATTAATATCAAATGAAATAAAGAAAAAAAAAAGACTATATTAAGAAAATATTATTATTTAGAAACTGAAAAAAGATTAATACAACATCTCTTGCAATAAATAAAATAAATAATTGTAATATATTTTTGTCAATTTCAGTTGGCTGGTTTAATTTTTTTATTTAAAAAAAACATCTTTTTTAAGAAAATATGTTCAGTTTGATTGCAAATTAAATATTTAAATTTTAATTTTGTTTGGTCAAGTAGCTAAACCGATAGAAATTCAACTTACAAATAAGTGGATGTCAAGGGTTCAAACTCTTTTAATTTTTTTTTTGTTGTGGTGGCTGGGGTTTGAACCTCAGACCTTGCATAAATTATATATATATATATATATGCATTGTCCCTACTACTAACTGAGCTAAGCTCACGAGGACAAACCCCTCTAATCTAATCTTATCGGTGTAGTTTTCACAAAAGAGTAAAAATAAATATTCAATAAAAAGTCTAGAAGTCCTAGCTCAACTGGCAAATGTCGATATTGCAAGGTCGAACGTCGTGAGCTAGGTTCGAACTCGGGGCCTGTTTTAGAGGAGTTTAGGGCTTTACTGCTTGATGTTTTTTTTGTTTCCTAATGTTTCAGACAAATGGGTGTGGTTACGTGACCCTGTGGGGGGCTATGTTGTTCGAGGTGCTTATGATTTATTAACATAGTGTGTCAATCCCCTTATGGATGGCGCATTGGATCGAGTTTGGCATCGACAGGTTCCTCTAAAGGTCTTGATTTTTGCCTGGCAGGTACTTCGGAATCGGTTACGAAGGCAAATCTGGTGGTTTATGGTGTTATCAATCCCGAGGCGACTCTTTGTTGTACAGGGTGCGGTAATGCTGAAACGGTATAACATTTGTTTCTATCTTGCTCGACTTCTGGTTCGTTGTAGCAGCAAGTGCGCGATTGGATAGGTGTGATGGGGGTGGATCCCAATAATATTTCTGATCATTTGGTGCAGTTTACTTATTTGACAGGTGTTGGTAAAGCTAAACGTTCCTTCATGCAGCTAATATGGATTCTCTGTACTTGGGTTGTGTGGACTGAACGTAACAACCGTCTGTTTAATAATGTTGTAATGGATGTCCTGAGGTTGCTGGATAAGGTTAAATTGTTATCGTTAGGGTGGCTTAAAGCTAAAAATGTCATGTTTGTTTTTGGTACGCAGAGGTGATGGTCAAGTCCTATGGCTTGTTTAGGCATTGGCTAATCTCTGTTTGTTTTTTACCGTTTCATATTGACTCACTTTGTATCTTTTGTAGTAGTTTCTAGGCACACCTTGCTGTTGTTGTGTTAATATAATTTTATTTTGTCTTGTTCAAAAAAAAAAAAATCAGTGGATTACGAGTATCACTTCATCTAAGACAAAAAAAAAATCAATAAAAAAACAATATTGTACGGATTTCAATTTTATAAAATCAGTTTGTGTTTTATTTTTATTTTTAGGAAATGAGGGAAAAAAAAGCACCACCGAGTTTGCATGCTAGAAGTCTTTATAATTTTTTTAATTAATAATCAAATGAAATAAGTTGTGGGTAATGAAATTTTCTCTTAAAATTAGGAATTTCGTGTGGAACCTTGGAAGGAGTTCTCTTTGACACATTATCCTTGTCTGCGCATAAAGTATTAGTTGCTGGTTGCAAATTCATTTTCTTTCTTGTTTTAAGAGATTCTATTAAAAACTATTGTGTTATGCTAGAGTCAGAAGGTTTTCATAATGTTTTCAAGCGTATTTGGAACATTTTTACATTGTACCAGCTACACTTATTTGCTGACACAACCTCAAGTCTTTGGTACAAAAACAAACGTAATCTGATGTTGGAGGATCACTAAGCAGTACAATGGGTTCTTCCCTGGCTTGCAACAGTAAAATGCAACGTGGATGCAACCATATTCAAAGATCAACATTGTTTGGGTGTTGGGTTTTGCTGATGAATCATGAAGCCGATTTTTAACAGCATGGACAGATTGGAGACAACGGGATATGAAAGCAGCCATGGAGGAAGAAGTTTTGGGTCCTGATCAAGAAATCAAATGGACTGCCTCAATGAGTGACGCGTTATTCTAGAGACGGATTGTAAACAGGTGCTGGATAATGTGCCAAACCAGTTGTTCCCGCTGCATTCAGCAACTAGTTCGACATTGCTATCATCCACATCATCAATTTAAATGAATTTTAACAAATGCTCCTGAACTACATTTCAAACAGATAGGGGCACATAGCATGCGTTATCTATTGCCGTAAGCTATTAAAAATTCATCATATCTATCACATCAATGTATTAAAGCCATTATAGAGTCTTATAGAAGATGAAGCAATGTGCACAAATCACAGCTACCCATTTGAATGAGTGCAGAGAAGGAACTCAATGATTCTGCAAGTGAAATAATAACTTCCATTTCATCAAATGATATCGTGATGAACAGGGAATCATGCACCGACTAATTTATTTTCATCATCCACAAAAACCTCCAATCAGATTTGAATAAACTGCATTTTTATTTACAGTTTTTATTACAAATGACTATACAAATGTGTCTGAGGAAAGAGAAGGCTAATGCTTAACAGGGATGTACAAGGAGGGCCTCTTACATCTGCAAAATGGAAAACATGATCTTGAGATTGAATGAAGCCCGGCGGTGTTTTAATGGGAAGTTTGATCCCATATTTTGGTTAGTAATTTTCACCCTTGTTGATAGCTTCCTCATCCCTATAAAAAAAAACAGGGACACAATATGTGGTTCCCTTCATAGCCTGGCGCAATCAATATAAGCTTGCATTGCTCCCTAAGCAGACTGCAAAGTGACCTGTTCTGTTGCAGTTATGTCATACTTGGCATTAGCCTCAGGGGTATCTTCTTCACTAGGTGGAACCAACTGCCAAAATAGTGATAAATACTTGTCCCAGTCCTTCAGAATAGTCTCACCTTTGTTGCTACCCGTTTTTTCCTTCATACAAAGAGGTTAAAAAATGATTGTCCATTATGATTATTAACATATATAAAATTGATAAAACCATTGATGATTTTCTGCTTATGTTATAATCATGCATGCATAAATTATAGTGATTGTATATTGGGAGCTTACAACATGGGCTTCAATTAGTTTCTTTAGCTGGATCTGCCCTACAGGTGCTGTTACTCGCTGAATTTTAACAATTTCTCTGTTTATCTGTCTCAGACAAATAAAAAATGATTAGCAAGATTTCATTTCAAGCAACAAGAACAACAACTTTTAAGGTTATTATATTTCCCTCCCATTTGTAATGAAAAATGGAGAAAGAATAGTGAATTGGGTTCTGGGGTATATACCTTGGGAATGAGAGTGTTGTCCTCGTCAAGAATGTAAGCCAACCCTCCTGTCATTCCAGCAGCTACGTTTCTACCCACACTGTTAAGGTATAAAATGTGTGAAAGCCTCCGTTAGCTTACTTCAAATACTTCAATGAAAAGCTAAGCGAAGAAAGAGGGGTTGAGGATGAGCATGAGAAGAATACAAAGAAATATTACTCACTTTCCCAGGATAACCACACAGCCACCAGTCATGTACTCACAACAATGATCTCCTGCGCCTTCAACTACAGCTTCAGCAAGTGAGTTTCTGACAGCAAACCTTTCCCCAGCTTTCCCTCTAACAAAGACCTGCCCTCCTGTGGCCCCGTACAAGCAAGTGTTCCCCACAATAGCTGCATCCTCAGGTTGAAACCCTATCTTGTCAACTGGAGTGACAACCAATTCACCTCCAGCAATGCCCTGACAACAGTCACAAATAAACATCAGAAAAATGTGCCTCAACTTAATTATTGAACTAAAATACTATAAAACAAAAACATGAATTTCATTCATTATGGTAATTTAAAAGGTACTATGAAACCCGATCGTGTTTTACAATGAATCTAAACTACTTGGGAAGTGGAAAATTAAAACGGAGGGCTATTTTTCTAACAATTTATTATTTAATTAAATAACAGATTCAGATTACAGATAAGTAAATCATAGTCACATATTTCAAGTATAAATTCCCAAAAATAAATTCTCGTTAACAAACAGCAGAGTAAATACAATACCTTCCCAACATAATCATTTGCCTCTCCTACAAGGCGAATATTCATTCCTGGTGTCAGAAAGCACCCAAATGACTGCCCAGCACTTCCTGTAAATCTGGAAGCGTGGTGAAAAAAATGTTTAGTTTTCAATTAAATATGGATTTAAGATATTAGAGTTCAAACTGCATATTAGGACATCTTACGTAATATTCAACTGTCCAGCAAAACCAGTGTCACCGTATTTCTTTGCAATAACACCAGCTATACGACCACAGGCAGAACGATCAACGTTGTATATCTTTATGGTCTTGCTAACAGCTTTTTCATTTTCAATAGCATCTGCAATCTGGACGAAAAGTATTTTCTATTGCTGACTCATGTATGAAAAGTACAGAAAACTATTTTCTTCATTCAATTCCTTTTTCTATTGAAAACATTACTGAGAGTTTGTAGAGCAAGTTCTGAAATTAGAGATACTGTGAATCCAGCTTTGAGAGAGAGCAATCTAGGGATTTTTTTATCCAACATTTCATGGTTAGACTGCTCCTTTGTGACTATTTATATAAATTGAATTACTCACCAGGAAACACATTAGTTTAAGTGTTTTTTAATGGGAAAATAACATTTGTTTGAAATAATAAATGTTGAGAACTATGCAAGGAAGAAAAATATTGAAAATAGATAAACATTATATCTTAAAAAACACTAATTCTCAACATTTATTAGGAAAACATTATTTTCTACTCCTCTCTCCCTACATTTACATTTAATTGATGGAAAATAAATTTGAATGCTTTTTGGACCTTTTGATTGTGCTGGAGACAATATTAAAATAGCATTTGTCATGTAATAATGAGAAAATCTCTCTTATTTTATTCTTTTGTTTTTTTTACAATTGGGTTAAAAAAAATGCCTATAAAATGTGCAATTTGGTTCCTGTAATTTTTTTTCCATCCTTCTAACATTTGAAATTACTGCTTTTCCCGCCATGTAAAATGAGTGAATTTTGGATTTGGCCACTTTTTTTTCTCAGTTTGTATCCACCCACAAAGTCTGAACTCTCAGTTTTTGGTCCCTAACATTCATTTATAGCAAACAAATAGAATCCATTTTAGGGATCAAGAAAAATTTCAGTCACACGCTAACATGACACCACATAAATATTGGGTGCCATCTGGGATCAAACGTGACCTTTCGTATACACAAAAGCAGTAAATAGATTCGCATGAGGACAAAATATGGCAATTTCAGATTATGGAGGAATTAAAACACAAAAAAAAATTATAGCAACCAAAACCAAATTTGCTTATTTTACAAGTATAAAAACATATTTAACCTTATTCTTTTTGGTTTTTTACCCTTTTCAGTGGAACCAAATTTATCACCTTTTTTGGTATGTTCTATTTTATTTTTCAACATGCACCAAACATAGCTTATAAAGTCTACAAAATCCTCACACCTTACAAGTTGGCATTACGGGTTTGAGTTAGGCCCAAAGTCTAAATTATAATATAGTATCAGAGCCTAACCTAATGCGTCAGGCCACGTGCTATCCAACCATTTTCTAACCACCCAAGTCATGCTTCAGATTTCTAGTCCTAGGTGTAAAGAGGCGATGAGAGTCCAACATTGAATAGTAATATGACATGAATACCTGATAGTGGTTATAACTTAAGTGGGTACAACTCTCACCACATGTTCTAGCTTTTGTGGTTGAGTTAAGCACAGACATAAATTCTTATATGTTATCAAAGCCTATCATAAAACCTATCTCATTATTATATTCTTCAATTCTTTATTGTGGGTTCATAACAGATTCCTAGTATTTGATATGATTCATATACAAATGGTCTTAAGAAAATTTATTGTAAAAGGGTTGCCAATAGTTTTTTTTTTTATTGCCAACACTTATTGTTGTTTACAAGGTTACCTCTGGGTCTGCTAGTAAAACATCATCCAGGACAGGACCGTTGGTATGTGGCTCCTGATTCCTGATTTCTGTACTGCTCCATTTAGGTAACCCAACATTCTGAAAATTATAATTATAAAACATGCAAGTCAGAGAATCAGAAACTTATTAAACTCAAAGGCAGAAAAAAGAAAGACAAAAGCATATGATTATAAGCTAATACTTACAGAGAGGATATAGCTCAGATCTAGATGCTGAGTTTTCACAAGAGATACGTCTCTTGGTCTCAATAATTCTGTTCGGCCAATTATATCATCTAACTTCTCATACCCCAACTGTGCCAAAGTGCCTCTTACCTGGTCATGTAATAATGATAGGAATAGTAAAAATAGTTATATTTATTTTGGGCAGGAAAAGGAAAACACTAATTAATCTAAATTTCAAAGTGGAACATAAAAATTAAAACCAATAAGGTAATTTCAAAATATGAAAAAGATGAACATGAAAGATATCAATAGCAGCCCCAAAATACCTCCTCAGCTACGTACAAGAAGAGGTTAACAAGATCACCAGGAACACCAGGAAAACGTGCACGCAACTCTTCCCTCTGAAATGTAATGGCAAATTAGATAAAGGACAAGTAATCAATACATAAAAGCATGTAATAATAAATCAGTTCTCTAAACACCTGACTGGCAACACCAACTGGACAATTATTGGTGTGGCAAATGCGAGCCATAACACATCCAGTAGCAATCATTGCCACTGAACCAAACCCATATTCATCAGCACCCATTATTGCTGCCATCATGACATCAACTCCACTTCTAAATCCACCATCAACTCTGAGAATAACTCTTTCTCTGAGTCCATTTTCAACTAGTGTCTGAAAGAAAAATAATCCACAATCAATTGGAAAATTACTTTACATGAGGAATAGGTTGCATTTGCACAGTTTCATGACTCAATTATAACCTGGTGAGATTCTGTAAGTCCGAGTTCCCAAGGACCTCCGGCATGTTTGATGGAACTTATAGGGCTTGCTCCTGTTCCCCCATCATGTCCTGATATCTGTAAGATGGTCAGATTATATGTTATGCTTCACAAAAGATGAAGAATAGATATCTGAGAAATAAAACTAGAGATGCGTCAAAAAAATAAATGGATTTCAGGCCACAGTAGAAACCTGTATGATGTCAGCATTGCCCTTTGCAACCCCGGAGGCAACAGTGCCAATTCCAGCTTCAGCCACCAGTTTTACAGATACTTTGGCCTTAGGGTTCACCTGTTCAACCATTGAAAGATGGAGATGTTTTCACATTGCACTAGTTTTAATTCAACAGGGACAAGTGAGTAGACATGCAAGAGAGTCACCTGGTGAAGATCAAAGATCAATTGTGCAAGATCTTCAATAGAGTAAATGTCATGATGAGGAGGTGGAGATATAAGAGGAACCCCTGGCTTAGAATTTCTCAACCTTGCAATATACATGCTAACTTTTTTCCCAGGCAATTGTCCACCTTCACCAGGCTTTGCACCTTGTGCAATTTTAATTTCTAATTGATCAGCATTTGCCAAGAATGTTGGAGTGACGCCAAACCTTCCTGAAGCGACCTTGTCCAAATGAAAAATAATTTATCAGATTACCACTGTTTGCCATAATTCCTATGTGGCTAGAGATATTGGGCCTGTTTGTTACGGATAACAAAAATAGTGATTTTGATACTCAATAATGTAGAGATTTTTTTATTTTATAAAAAAAAGAAGAAAGAAAAAGTTGTGTTTGTTTACCAAAATAAAAATCACTTTTAAAAAAGGAATCAGTTATAAAAAATTATTTCTTGGAGAAGCTACTAAAAACAGTTTCTCCTTTAGAGCAGTTTTTAGATTTTTTTTCTTCAGATTACCTGACTAGTGTTGGATCAAATACAATTTAAATCAGCCAGAAAAATGGATATCAAAGCTAACTAGTTATCCAATTGGATTAAGAAATAAATGCGACCATGAAATTGAATTTAAAACACAGAATGGATACTTATTTCTCTATCAATGTAAATCATACCTCCAAAGAATATGCAATGTGTATGACAGGATCTATAACCTATTAACTTTAGCTATACTTTCTTCATGCATCTGGACTACCGAGTTAATACTGCAGGAGTGCTTACGCATGTCGGAAGTTCCACCATTGGCGGAGCTTCCTACATGCATATGCCACTGTAAGAAGTGCAAAATGAATTCTACATTCTACACCTAGGTTTGAGTGAGTGGGAACAGGAGGACTATCCATATTTTTGAGGATCCGAGTTTGTTATTCATATTTAGGAATGCAGAATAAATTTTAAAATTTGACGTTCATTGATGTTGTTCTTTAATGCACAAGACATCAATGAGTAACATTAGTTTGTTCTAATGTTTTGTTTTTACCAATTTTCATTTAAGGGTGCAGACAGTTACAGGATACTCAGGCAAAGTTGGCACAAGTTCCTGAGAATCACATCAAAATCATGTGTTTGCAGTCAACTAAAGAAATCAGACCATGTTATTTTTAGTTTGAAACTGAGAATGGTAGTTTTGGGAAGTTGTGTGCACTGTGCAATAAGGATTTTATAAAATGGTAAAGTATTTTGATTTGGACAAGAGAAGGAATAAATAAAGCTTAACCATTCTGCAGTAAACAGTATAATTTTACTATAGTCAATAAAGTTTATGAAGCTATTTTCTGAAATTTCAGTCCAATAACCTGTTTGATAGCACTAGTAGCAGTATCCCCATTTTGAAGACCTTTAAGATGTGGAAGAGTTGGAGAGTAACCATCAACAACATCAGTAAGTGGTTTCCAGCGAATAGGATCCTAAATGAAATGTACGAATAAATGAAGTCATAGTGAATTAAAAATAAAAAAAGTTGATAAAATTAGAAAGAAAACAAAAAATTGCCTTTACGGAATATGAATGCATCTTTACGGAAATATAAATTGAGATAAAATTTATATTACCTCACCACCTTCCCCTGAATTTGATTTTCCACCTATTCTGTTCATTGCAATTGCAATTGCTTCATGAGTTTCCCTAGATATAGCTCCAAGAGACATCCCACCCGTGCAAAACCGTTTCACAATAGATAAAGCAGGCTCAACCTTCCCCACAGGTATGGGGGCACGATCACTTTTGAACTCAAGAAGATCACGGATAACCTGCAATAAACAAAAGATGTTTTAAATATTCCTGTTATAATAAAATCTATAATAATGGCACAGAAGTATGATTTTCAGAACCAACATTAACAGGTCGATTAGCCAAATATTGTTGATAAACTGAAAAGGCATTTTGGCTTTTCTGACGAACAGCTTTGTGAAGCAACTTTGACATCTCTGGATTATTTGCATGATACTCGCCTTTAAAAAAATGTAGAATCAAAATCAGTCAATTTCTAATGCACCAGGGATATTAATTTGAATCCAATTTCATGAATAGAACAATAACAGTCATTCTGTGCTTCCAAAAACAATGCAAAAATGTCAACTGATTTTTCAACACTAACAAGTTAAGCAGGAAATCATACCTCCTGGTCTGAACACTATAAATCCAAAATTTTCCAATCTTTTAGCTGTATCTTCAGAGAATGCCTTCACCCAGAAAGACAGAGTCTCTCTAGCTAGCTGTGCCACATAGGAAGTATGAGGGAAGTTTCATTATAAGTGATTTCCACTATATAGTAAATTTCAAAAGCATGTGCACTCTTCCACTGATATTCAGTTCATAAACATTTATTAAATAGTGCATAATTGCCCCCTAGAGTGTTGACACATTAGTTTTAAGCCCAGAGAAGATCAAAGGTCAGTTTCAAAAGTCTAGCAATTAATATTGAATCTGCAAAGTTCACATCACAAACCTCAAATTCTCCTTGAAGGAGTCATTCAAAGTAATCTGTTAAAATTGCAAATCAATTTTAGTCTATATCATATACCTTTATGGAGTAGTTCAGACATAAGTTTTATTAAAGAAGAATTCAACAAGAGAACTGTTGGGTCACTGGGGGAGCCTAGGGGACCGTCCACATCGAGGCTAGAACAACCACACTAGCAAGAGAGACCCCACACTCTTACCCAAAACCTTAAGGCAATGGATTTATGGGTCCTCTTACTTATAAGGTGTTCAACCTTTACTATTTTATCCGATGTGGGACATATAACTCACACTTGCACACAACAACAATAACTAAATGAGAAGTACAGTAAGGAGGATAAGAAATCAAGCAGGAACAAAGTTAGATAGATAGAAATGTTGACGAATATTGATAGATCATGGATATATAAACAGTGCACAAATTTGTGCACCCTCCCATCTTTGTTATCATACACAATTGCTTTGCATGACAATTTTCACATAGACAATCAGAATAGTTATATCCAAATACAAGCAGCTTGAACTCGACTTTTCATATTATTCTTTAGTATTACGTAAAAAAAAAAAAAAAAAACAGGATTTTATTATCTTCAATGTAACAAATGGCAAATTATATTATCCATATAAGCAAATTTTCCACAGGTGCTACATTGGCAGTGCAGAAAGTCGTAATGATAAGATATGTATCTTAATTTAACTCAATAATACATTAAAATCATTAATATAAAAGGACTCAAACAAAAGGTTTATTTGAATTCTCTACTGCTAAGACCAGATGTCATAAGATATTTTCATATATTTTAACACTAAATCCATAAATCCCTTGGCAAACATCTATTAATTGAAAAAAATGGCCCGATAAAAAGGTGTAAAATGATGGTCCCAAACGAACAACTTTGAAGGAGTTATACTGCTGCAATATTGTTAAACATCACTGGACTTTCTGTGCAAAACTTTAACACTAGATCCATAAATCCCTTGGCAAACATCTATTAATTGAAAAAATAACATGGTAAAAAGGTGTAAAATGATGGTCCCAAACAAGCAACTATGAAGGAGTTATACTGCTGCAATATTGTTAAACATCACTAGACTTTCTGCGCAAAACTGTGCAGAAACTCCTGCTGCTAATGCAGACTTAATTACAAAATTGGGTTTCTGTTAGAGAGAGAGAGAGAGAGACTCAACAATTATTTTTTGAACTTCCCAAATTAATATATAGATAAAAACCGAAAGCATTCACATTCGAGAGATAGAGAGGTCCTATTATTGTGATTCAAGCAATTTTTAATTAGCTGTATCAATAATATTGTTGATGAAAGGTATTATTTATTCATATTGAATAGAATCTTCTCTTCCAAGTAATTTAGCAATCAGCAGTATTTCATTTTCACTCAGGTTTGAGTTATGCATTCTTCCTTACCTCATCAAAAGTTAAACCACCAATTTTCGATACACTTCCGCTGAATGCAAGATCCACAACTTCCTTCCCTAATCCATAGATTTCAAATATCTGTGCACCACAGTAACTATATACAAAGAATTGACAGATCAATTTGTCAAAATCATGACACCAGTAAGAAAATATGAGAAAATAAACTAATAAACATTTAAGAAAATATTAATTTAATGTAAAAATTTGTTGGGGAAGCATTTTCTGGTGTTTGCTATCCTTTATAATACTTAATTACTATGAGATAAGAGAGTGACATTGTTCTAGGCTTGAATCTGGTTAGTGTATTTAGTGAAAATAAGTTCAGTTACAGATACAAGAAGGTATTACCAGACCCTTATCCTTTACTAGCTGAGGCTCAACCTACACCAACTCTCTGAGATGGTTACATGTGTCAATAACTAGAGACAGCTGTCACTAACTATTAGAACAATTAACTAACTACAACATTTCAAGCCTATATTCTCATAATTACATAAATCATGTACCTTGAAAGCAATGAGATGCCCATTTTGGAAAGAATTTTAAGAAGACCTGCTTTTACAGCCTGGCATGCAGTAAAAATGCAAAATTTGTCACTAGTAATCTTTAGATAAAATAATAATGACAAGAGGAATTCATTGACTGGAACAACAGTGAAACAAAAAGCAACATTGAAGGGGGGAAAGTATTCTCCCCTAGAAGTTCGAAGTTAGAATATGTTAATTGTGTTATAGGCCTTATGTTAGAAATGGCTGGGCTAGCACTACCTGTACTTTACTCGTAAAAATAGCAAACTAGGGAATGCACATAGCCGTCATAATTACAGCAGCTAAAAATAAAAACATTGCTTTTCAGTTCCACATCCAGAATAGTGGTATAAAGTTAAGCACTAACCTTGCAGTAGTTTTTCTGTGCCTGTTCAATTGATACAGTAGGCATCTTTCCATTCTTCATCAGATTTACTGTTTTATTACTTAAACGCCATTGACGACATGTCTCCAGTGCCAAGTATGGGCACACGGCACTAAAACAAAAACATAGATATATCATGCAGTGCACAATAAGATAGAGGCAAGGAAGTTAAACTGGACATAGTTCCCACTTTCCTTTGCTGACTACTAGTGCAACGTGGAACCAATTCCAATTACAGCATTAAACATTTGTTTCATGGAAAAGTAAGACAATAAGATTCATTCAAGTTCAAATGAAGAAATGGCTTTGTTACAAAGGTAGGAGTGCAACCGTATCATAAAAATAGCAAACTAACATGAAACCACAAATAAAAATAAATAAAACTTCAATTTATACCCAGCCTAATTCATATGTAGAGCTAACAAATTAACATTAGATAGAAAACATAATTCTAAAGGTAAGATTAAAACAAGGCAGAAACAAGAAACTAAAACACCATGTCTAACAGAGGCTTAAGTGGAGGCATTGAACAACCTTGCACCATATCCTATTAAACAGGCAAACTGATGAGTGCTAAAGCACTGAGAAGTATCCGCTACAATTGAAGCTGACATCCGAAGTCCATTCTGGATTAGATGCTGATGAACAGTACCAACAGCAAGAAGTATTGGAATTGCGGGATGAGTTGGTTCCTGGGACCAAGAAAAAGGATTATAATTAGCCCCGCCACACCCACACACAGTCAATCAAAGTTCCAACTGTACAAATGGAATCTTAATGTAGAAAGATAGTTGCCGGCTATCCACAAGAACAATAAAGATCCTTATTTCATACAAGAATAACAACAATCGGTGTTTTTTTTTACTAGGCGACTTGATACATAGATCAAACCACACCAGAATTCCTTGCTGTGGATGAAATCCAATATAATCCATTTAACTCGACCTCTTTTAATAATTAAGCTTATTGTTTTCCTTGACCTTCCTCTGCCTATTAGATAGATCATCCTCCATCTAATCTATCCTCCTTATCGTTACTTCTATATGTCTTCACATATTCCCAAATCATCTAAAATGAGAGAGTACACAAATAGTGCTTCATCATAAATGAAAAATTTATAAACATGAATGAAACATATTTATTCATGTAAGAATAGAAATAAACGTTAACAATACACTATTTCTATTATTTGATAAAATCTCATGTCTTGGTTATTTAGTGGACCCACATAGAATTTCACCCAAAAATAGAGTATATGTGTTACTAGCATTTCTTTGTACAATAATGCGATATTCAATTTCCTTTATTCTCTCCGGTAAGATATCATTTTCCAAGATAAAAGTACTATTCAAAGTTTCAGTTGAGGGGAGTCAGGCAGTGACTTTGAGTGTGTTACTAGCATATCAAGTTTAGTAATCATCTAATGAAATATGTTCAATTAATCACGTCTACCTCTACTCTACCCATGAGAGCTCTTATATATACACTTCTTTAATAAGATAAAGATTCTATTAACTGGTCCTTACCAGTGCTTCTGAACGGTCTGAAAGAATAAGTAGCTGGGAACCATTTCTAACAGCTTCATCGGCAGCGTCACAAAGCTTATTTAATGCTTTCTCCAAGGAACCATCAATCCCCTTAGTTATGTCAAAAAATGTGTGCAACACTTGTGGTTTTAAGTGGGAGTCTTTTAACAATGACTCAAGTTCCCCTTCATTCAATACCGGACTAGATAATATAACCTGCTCCAGAAACACACCATCATCGTGTGTAAAGAAAAGGGATTAAAATCACGCGTATTATTTGACAACGACAGACAAACATTACAGATATATGCTAAAGTACCTGTGAAGCATTGTCTGGTCCTATTTCCAATATATTCCGTCTCTTCCCTATATTTACTTCGAGAGACATAACTAACCCTTCTCGAAGTGGATCAATTGCAGGATTTGTAACCTGTTAGCATAAAAAAGTCATCACATGCAAACCATAATAAAAAAATAGTAAAAGACAAAAATTCTATAAAATGCAACAGAGTGAAATTTTACTGTATTTCATAAGTTACTGAAGTCTAGGCAAGTTCAACTTTAAAGTTATGAATTTAATGGGTAGCCAAAAAGTTAATCAAAAGTTTTTAAATTAGTCAATTGAGAGTCCGGTCAGATCCAGATTCCTAAGTGGCATAAAAATAGTCGCTCTCTTTGTTCAAAATAATATTCAAAAGATATCTTTTAGCCTTTCTTTTCAATATAGAACCGCAACACCTATTGCCGAATACCTACTCATAAATCCCACTACCTACCTTTCTAGTTTCATCCAACCCTAATTCTAAAACAAATTCCTGTGCAACATCAACAGAACAGACTAGAGTGTTCATATCATGTGTGTGGGTGGGTGCGGGAGCGCATACATTTTGGATGCAACCCACCATTCCAGTAGCAATGTACATGACTCTTCTAGGTCACAATACCTTTCAACAAGATTAACCATTAAACATTCAAAATAAGATGCTAATGGTTTAAGAAATGAATAATACCATCTAAACATATTTCCTAGAAAACCCTCCACCACTCGTTCTCTGGTGGTGGAAACAAAAAACGGAACAGAAGTACTAGGTATTTTTCTAATTCTAACATTAATGTACATTGTATACGGAAAATATGAGAAAAAGGTGTATTAGTCAACTAGATAGAGAGCTAACCAGTATCTCAGCTAATTTTGCAAGGAAATAAACATATGTGCATGAATCTAGATTACAATTATAGGATAAATGATAAAGAAAAAAGGGGAGCTTGCGTACTTATGGTTAGTTAAAAGAGATACAACATATAAATAAGAGAATAAGCATACAGAAAATAATTGGACGTGTTTATTAGTAGATATGTAAAAGGAGTAATCCATCCTTTGTGGAGGAAAGTCCTTTAAAAGATCTATTTTAGAATCCCAGGCGTTCGTGTCTTGATGTTTTGTACTAGCTTCAGTTGTTTCATGAATTTGTTTTTGAAGTGTGATTGAAAAGCTTTTTCTTTTATTTATGTTATTTTATTTGCATATATATGAGTTTTATGAATTTTGTAGAATCCTACGATCTGTGTGTTACGATTCCACAATTTATGATTTTATTTGTGTTTCCAGATTCTGAGTAATAATTGGATATAGTAGTTGGTTAGTTAGAGGAGAAATCATGTATAAATAGGAGAAATAAGGATGGAGAAAATAATTCATACAGTTGTTAGTTCTATTTTGAAATGAGCAATCTTTTGTGAAGGGCCTTTGGAAGAGAGGGAATTACTTTAGAGAATCAATTGAAGGAAAGTGGTTTTGCCTACCTGTGCAAACCGTTGCTTAAAGTAATCAAAAAGCATGTGAGGTTTCTGAGATAATGCAGCCAATGGAATATCATCTCCCATACAAAATGTAGGTTCCTTTCCTTGAGAAGCCATAGACTCGATCACCATCTGGACATCTTCACTGGAGTACCCAAATGCCCTGGTCTCACCAAAGAGCGGTTAAGTAAGAACCATATAAGATGTTGCATTGTAAGCTGCAATGAAGAGCAAACCCACTTTCCCATCAACATGCTATTGAACATTAGCCTAAAAATTATTACATGAGAAAGAACCACAAAAGATGGTGTATCTTAAGCTGCAATGAAGAGCAAACCCACTTTTCCATCAACATGCCATAGAATATTATCTTAAAAAAATTTCAACATTACTTCACAGGAAGCAGCCTCAATTCAATGAACTTGATACTGAAAAAACAGGGGACACTACAAATAAACTTTCCCTACAACTTTCAGAAGAATATTTTACTTTAGAAAGGGAACTTGTTATTGCATAAATCATAATTTTCAATCAAAAACCAGATTTCGAATCCTCATAAAAAACAAGAAAGCAAATAAGAAGCACACAGAATGTTTACACACTAACAGTGAGTAAGGCAATGAGATTTAAAATGGAACACTTTAAAACAGAAATTCCCCCATCAAGGATATAAACCAAGAGCAAAATCTACATAGAACTCTCACTGTTGGTGTCTTAATACAGCATCATTCTCCATCACCGAGGATGAAAGGAAATTCTCAGACTTCAAAGACCGCAGATTTTCCTTGATCCAGTTCCCATATGGGTTTGATAAGGCTACTCGTTTTTTAACCTCCATATTCTCATAGACCTGCCACTCACAAAAAAAAAAAAAAGTTTGGAAAGTAAATTAAGCCTGTCAAACAACGTATTCAACCTTTTAGCCTAAAAATTGAGAAAACTACTAGGAAAACAAAAAGAATAAAATGTTCTCATACAAGAACTCAGGCATCAACATTCACAATTTAAGACATCGGAATCACACTGCGTTAGAAACTCAGATGGAAGAAAGTGAGATAAAACATCAGAGAAAATGTAAATTGAATGCATTAGAATGTACTGAACTGAGGGGCACACTGACACTCCCCATTATTAATACTTTCTAGCAAATGATATAAATTATTTATCAGTCAACTATACATAAGTTATCCAATATGAGATAAAATGACATCAGATGAGCTGTTCTTGAGTGTAATTTTTTAGGACGGCTCATAGAACTTCCATTTATAAGCTTTCAAACAAAACTCTTACATCTCTTAAACTAATTGATATGATGTAGTTCTCAGATCTCAACTAAGTTTTTCTTCTTCTTTTAAAGGGCTATGAGCCCTTATGCTTTTAGTGGACTAAAAAGAATAAAACTTGACTTCATTAGCAAAATTTAAGTAGCAATAGATAAGGTTATAAAAAAAAAAGGAGAGGCAGATTTTTTTACAGGAAAACTCTTGGAAAGCTTCGGATTCAATAAGTAACTTTAGTTCACATTGGGGCACACAAAACAGTAAAAGAAAAACTCTAAGTTGGATAAATATCTAACTCAATAAATAATACTGATATTTGCAGGATCAAACAACCATTACAAAATAAAATATGTCTATGTTCAAAAGTGTGATAACCAAGACAAGAAAGTATTGCAGTGCAGACCTGGCCACCAAGTAAATCAACTGTTATCATCATGCCTGGACCTAATCGGCCTTTCAAGATAACCTTTGACTCGTCCACTGGTACAACACCAACCTAAAAGAGAATGAGAAAACATAATATGTTGGAATATTGAATAAACAAGAGAAAATTAGGAAAAATAATAATCAAAGGAATCTGTATAAACAATGTTAAATAGAGAGAATAATCTGCATCAGTTAAAGAGTGCCCTTAGGGCACTTGTTAAAGAAACTAAAATAGAAATATTGTCTTGGGAAATGGTGAGGAAGTGTATATTCAACTTTTTGAATTTTTACAAATTGTTGTTTCCAATGCGAAGTTTTTACTTTTTGCTTTCTTGACAAGTGCCTCAAGGGCACTTGTTAGTCAAGACCCTAATACTAATTATGACTATAATCAACACAAACAATTATACGATGCTATTCTGAAAGCAACTAATAAAAGTGGCTAAATAGTCTTTGATTTCCATTTATCAAAACAACGACAGGCAGAGATAATAGAAAATTTGGTAAATTTGATTGTGTCAGATCTTGGCTTTTCAAAGCCCATATGCAGCCAAAACAACAATATCTCCTATAAGTTCTAGTATTAGAAAAGTAGAGCTGTCATCTGACCAATGAAATAATACAGCTTTAAATCAACCATATCAGTCCAGGGATAAAAGTTAGGGACTTCACCTCAGAAGCAACATAGACCATATTGTCTGATGTTCGCCAATACCTGGCAGGTCGAAGTCCATTACGATCAAGGCACGCACCAACAGTTTTTCCATCACTGTGACACATAAATTGCATTATAAACACTCACGGAAAAATAACAACTTCAAGGAGAGATTAAAAAAAGTTCTCTACCTATTTACTACAGGTTATTTTATTGAACTATGGACACTGTTTCCTAATGACAATGAGCAGAACTAGAGTAAATTCAATTTAACAGAGTGATTCTCTCTAAAAAATGCAGAAACAAAGGTAAATATTTGGATGATGTAATGAAAATACAGTTCCAAGAAGATACTAAAGTTAAATTTCTGTCTCCAATTCATATATTATAGTCTCATACGTATAGCATGCTAATTCGAATTCTACTTAGCCAAAAAAACATGAAATAAAGCCTAGTCAAATATTGGATACAACCTGTATCAAGTACAATTCATTTGTGAAAGAATACTGTAAAACAAGAATCAAACTGGATAAAGTTTCATGGACCCCTCACCCCAGTGGCAAAGCTAGCAAAATATTTACGAGGGGGCCAAATGTAAAGAAAAAATAAAATACTCCCTCTGTCTCACATTAGGTGTCCCATTTGAGTTTTACACGGCTATTAAGGAAATGATTAATAGTGTTGATTTTAAAGGCAAAATATGTATCATTTACCAAAGCATCCTTATTAATTATAGTTAGTGCAGTAATTATAGATGATTGAAATGCAATAAATAATGGTATGTTAGTGGGAAAAAAATGTTGTATTGGCATTATAAAAGGGACAAATAATTTGAGACAAGAAAAAATAGAAAAGAGGACACATATTGTGAGACACAGGGAGTATAATTCAACGACACTTCAAAGCATCGATAATTGATGTTGTACTAAATAGACTAACATTGTATTTTTCAATGTAAACAATTAAGTTATTTGCATGAAATTCATTGTCCATTTTGTTTCATGAGTCTTAACAATTTCCGTTGCTTACAAAACTCTCCCTGTAGTTACTGTTGGGACTAGAAGTGAGAAAACAAGACGAATAAATTTATCAATGGATTGATCATTTTTTACTTTCTTATTTCTACTAATTTTTGACAAATTATAGACTTGTTTGAGGTAGCTAAATATATAATATTAGAGTAATTAAATATAAAAGTATGGCAACTTATTCAACAACTAAAATAAAAAAAAAAGAGGTGTGGGGGGGGGGGGGGGCAAGGCCCC
>Ga0315915_1001320_pt1 | contig 29712 bp, 13 predicted proteins | sample MpolbnodulesMG_FD_207738 | JGI IMG/M metagenome (GOLD analysis project Ga0315915, IMG submission 207738) | Medicago polymorpha root nodule microbial communities from Los Angeles, California, United States - branched nodules | ecosystem: Host-associated > Plants > Roots > Nodule | place: USA... | reverse complement strand
CGAAGTGAAGACAGGGGAACAAGATCGAAACACAACTTAGTATCTCTGCAACGAAGTAAGGTTGGTATGTCTATGATTTAAATATTCAAGAATGCCCTCTATGGTACTGATAAAAGCAAATTGTCATTTTGATTCTTAAATATGTGTGATGCTTTCATAATTGTCTCTTATTGTATAAAATCACAAAAATATATCTTAATGTGTAAAACGTTAGTCACAAAAATATATTTAAAGTTGGTAGAAAATCACGACAAGAAGTTAACTTAAGAAGCAATATACTTCATTTATTATTTTAAACATATGTTTAATTTTCTTTTTATTGTTTTGTGCAATTCTCATCAACAACATTCTTAAAACCAATTTGTTCAGTTTGACTTGTATAGTATCTGGAACCCTCTCCCTCTCTGTTTGTCTTCAAGAATCTCTAAATTCAAGTTATTTGTACTCATCAACTTCTCTTCGCTTTTCATTACTTCATGAATATGTTAATGTTAATTCTTCATGCCAAGACAAATAGGGATTATCTCATGTGAATGTTACTTCTAATCATGATGTATTCTTGTTTTGCAAACTACGGCAATTCCAATGCCTCATTAGGACTTTACAAGTACGATTTTCTGTGACATAGTCAGTTAACTGATAGTATTTTGAAAATATTGTGCGACGATATGAACAGCTCCTAAATTATGTCCATACAAGTAGTTAGTTTATACTCTAGTCCAGTCATATTTGACAGAAATCAATTGTTAATACCCCTTATGGTTACTAATTGGTGCAAATATCTTTGATTTTCTTTTTATTGTTTTGTGCAATTCTCATATGAAATATGATGACTTTGTTCTCAAGGCCTGAAAGAGCTTCCTTGCATATGACATGTCTCTTTCTAAATAGTGTTGTACTACTAACTTGTTACTTTGTGTGGTCAAAGTTGTACAGCAGCAATATGATTGAATTTGATGTTAATTTAATAGTTAGGATTAGAAAGAGATGAAGGAAAATTACTGTGATTTGCATGCTACTTTTTGTATTAAACTTCTCTAGTTTGTTGAAGCTGAAATAGTGTGTGCGTGTATGCGCACATGCCGCTGGACTGTTACTTTTCTCCTGTTTTTTTGCTGGTCTGTTACATTAAACTTCTCTGTTTTTCAGTTAGCAGCTTCTGTTTGTGCAGAATGGTTCTTCTTATGTTTGTTTGTGGAATTTGATTTTGTGTGTATGTTATATTGTGTCACATCATGTGGTACTAGTGCCACCCTTTTATGCCCATATGTTCTGGCATTTTTCACACTATTATTTAAAAGAAAAAAACTCTTGAGCATTTTGAAACTGAATGGTTAGTGTGATCTTAGTATTTACTCATTTTTTATGATATGTTCTTTGTTATAATACACCATTAAATATTAAGGCCCTGAATCCTATTACATACATTTTACATGATTTCTTTTATCTCATGTTTGTAACCATCCTTTGTAAATTCATAGGAGAAGGAGCACGTTGTTGTTTTAATCATGTTTGTAGCCCTTCTTTTTTTGTTAATTTCTTGATTTGTGTTGTGTTCTCAGTTTTGTGCAATCAGGTTTCGCCGTCGAGTTTTGCCGTCGTTCGCACTTCATCCCGTCTACTTAACTTTCTCAATGTGAAACTTTGTGTTTAGGAATGTGGCATCAATTGGAGTTTTTTTGTAAGAATAGAGTAGTCATGACCTTGCAGGCAATGTAGGAACTTATTTGTGGTGGGAAATGTCCCTGAACCTGTACCACTTCTATGAATGTACCACTTCTATGAATGAATGAATGTTTTATTGGCAATTCTTTTTGTACTGATCCAACAAAAAAAAAATATTTAATTAATTTTATTTCATTAATAATAAATAATATATAGGGAAGTGCTTTCCAGATTTTTTTTTAAAAAGGAAAGTGTATTACTGGCGGATTTTAAATTGGTTGTTTTATTGGTCACTTGATTACTGGCGGATTTATTGGCCAGTACTATTTGGTTGAATTTCTTGATTTACGTTACTGAGGGATTTTTCTGTCAGTACTTACTGGCCGATTATTCCGCCAGTAATTACTGAAGGAAAAATCCCTCAGTAATGTTTCGTCAGTTCACCCACTACATTACTGAGGGAAAATTCCGCCAGTAGCATTACTGAGGCTCATATTACTGAGGGACTCAAATCCGCCAGTAATGCGTATTACTGAGGGATTTTTTGCATTATTGGGGGATTATTTACACCACTAAAAACCAAAATTCTTGTAGTGTTTCATGTAAAAAATTAAATAATATTTTTGATTATTTTTTAATTAAATCATTTTTCGATGGAGTGAGAGAGAATGAGAAAAATATAGTTTATGGTGTCTGATGGTTGGAATCGGCAAGTATGCCGAATCGTATCAAGTAATAGAGTATTAAGTTGTCGTCTCCACATAGATTTTCGTTCAACTCAGTAATTAGTTTGAATCTACTTGAAAGTAAATAAAAGAAAAGATTTTAAAGTGGTGGCAAATTTTCAACTACCCTACCCAAGGCAAGATTATGTTTTGTGATTCTGAAGTGTAACAGCGATTAGAGAATCCTTGAATCCACCTTTAATCTTTGTTGGAATTAACTCGATTAATTAATAGTTTATGACTTTGCCTTTTTTAGATTTAAGAATGTAGAAATGACAATGAGAAGGATCTTAAGGCCATGCAAGTATGAGACTGCATGGTTTAAGAAAAACTTATAAGAGAAATGTTAGGTATTATACCTACACCAACAAGATGAATATTCTTTTTTGGTAGCTCATTCCATTGAAACTCCACAATTAAACATGCTTAACTTGGAGTAATTTTTGGATGAGGGACCTTCTAAAAGGTTTTCCATAAAGCATGCGAGTGAGGATAAAACACGGTGAAAAGATTCGTGTTGGTTTATGAGGTCAGTTGACAATACTTAAAGTCGTTTGGGATGTTGCGCTTTTTTCATTTAAAAAAAAATGAATTTGTCGTTAAATGTTTCGTTTTCGTAGTATGGGATTAAATGTTTGGGTTATATGCATGACATGATGAACAATCCGAGCCACTTTCAAAACATATAAATTGACAATTTGGAATTTACAAAAGGAGCAACACTTTTAGCTTTAAAACATGCGAGAACTTAATTTGGAACGAGCCGGTAAATAGTTAAAAGGGAACTATTTTTAAAACTTTTTTTATACATGTGTCTTTCAATAGAGAGAAAGTAAGAACATGGTGAAAGTAGGGCAGAAAAGTTGTCTCAGATGATTTTTCATATTGGTTGCAAAAATATAATTTTTCATAAAAAAATAAAATAGGTGCTTCAAATCAAAAATAAAGTTCCCTAAAAAATGAAGTTAATTAATTTGCTCCTTTGAAACAATAAGTGAAGAGTGGTTGGTGTCTATATAAAAACTTGTTTGTTTGTATCATTTAAAAAACCTCAGAGGAGGTGATACCTATTGTAAAGTGGTTGAAAACACAAGTTTTATTAATCAAATATTAGGGAACCGTGAAACATACTACTATATGTTATTGTGTAGAGTATAAACATTTCATAGCTTACTATTCTTCTTTTGAAGGTTTTCTAAGACTTAAAAAGTTAGAGACATTAGACCTTTCAAACAACGGTCTAAATAGTAGCATCTTGCCAAGTTTGATTGGATTAACTGTTCTAAAAACTTTGAACCTCGGTGATAATGACATGGATAATATCTTCTTCGCTCAACGTACAATTTGTTTCTATAATTTATTCATGGGAAAAATACTTCAATGGTCTTCTATTTCACTTGGTTCATTGTGTTTTTTTATTTCCTATTTGATTTTTTAAGAATTCTATTTCTCTATTGCAACAAGAAATATCATACCTTACTCTAATTCTTTTGAAGGTTTTCCAAGACTTAAAAAGTTGGAGACATTAGACCTTTCAGAGAACAATCTAAACAGTAGCATCTTGTCAAGTTTGAATGGATTGACTTCTCTAACAACTTTGAACCTCGATAATAATGAGATGGATAATAACTTGTTCGCTCAAGGTACAATTTGTTTCAATAATTTATTTATTTATTTAATAAATATGATGAACATGGGCTGCTCGTTCGAATCTTGTATGTTTTTATCAATATATGCATTGCTACCTTAGTCCTTATATATAAGACATGGTTAACAAATTTATACAAGGGCAATGCTAGGAACAATCACTCTTGCACTTTCTATTAGTCACTCTCTCTTGTATTGGGCCACGTAGTTCATTTTTTAATCTATTTCCCGGGCAACCGGTTGAACAAGTAAAGGAAATCATAAGGTTTTTTTTTAATAACAAATTTCTTTTTGACCTAACCCACTGGACTGACTTTGCAATCTCAAATCCTATCATTGCAAGCTCAGAAGCTACAATTTAAAGAACAGGATTGCTGATTTCATAGTTGTTTTGCCACTGGGTAATACTAGGAGAGTGAATAATTGACTTTTTGTTTTCTCTTTTCTGGTATTTTGATTTGAGTGTTGGTAATCTTTGATTTTGGTTCTCTGGTGCCAATTTCGGTGGGCTAAGTTCATACAGAGCTTGCTCTGGCTTTAAATGGGGCCCCCGCAAGTAGGTGGTGGGATTGGTCCCCTCGGATTAGTCGATTCTTGGATCGGATACCGAGTTTTCAAAAAAAAAAAAAAAAAAATCTTTGATTTTGGTTTGAATTTGTTGGATGCATCATTATTGGTACCTGAAAATAGATTTATTGGAGATTGGTAGTTTATTGGAATAATTAGATTTGGCCCTTCAGCCCTCCGTCAAATTTGGGAATTTATTTTATGAAATTTGAAACTGAAACTTGAAGATTAGGTTTGGTGAGTGTCAGCTCGCTGTGATGTCCAGATCCTCCTAGACAACTTCCTTCTGCAGTTAATTAAGTCCAGATCGAAGCAGTGTGACATGGCCCTGTAGTCAAGAGAGTGTGCAAGCGACTGATATTAGCATTCCTCTTTATACAAATTTTAAAAGTTGGTTAATATTGATTTGTTGTGTTAACTATAAAAAAATATATGAATACTTTTTATCTTTATAGTTATCTAGCATATCAAATAGGTCGTATTAAATTTGGTGGAATCAATATAAATTTCAACCAATACAAAAATAAGTGTAGTGAATAGTACGGTAAATGTTATGTCACTAGCAAAATTAAAAAATAATAATACACGATAGACAATTTTAACAAGGCCTTTTATAAAAGGAGAAATAGATAAATGTCTAGGTAAACATAGTTCAGTTGGTAGAAACATTACACTATGTAGGTTCGGTGTTTGAATCCTGACATAGGCGGAGACACCACCCAGCTAGCCTGAGCACTCGCACGGGCTTAATCGATGCTTTCTGTATACTAGGTCTAACCCAATAGCCCATTAACCCACTTAAAAAAAATAAAAAATTGGACAAACTCAAATATTTTTCACACGCGCACAACAAAAGTCACATGATGATGTTGATATTATTCGAACATCCACCGCAAATAGGTATCGAAAAGGTCATTTACCTCCTAATTTTATTTAGCACACTATTGATAGGTTATATTTCATCTCTCTTATTTCAAATTGTACTTTTGTTGACAAAATGACAGACCTCTTTTATTTCTATTTATGACTATTTATCTATAATATGACTATTTCAAATAATAACATAAATAATATCAAAATAGTTGGTTTTTTCTTTCCAATTATACTCTATAACAAAAATATCAAAATAGTTGGTTTTTTCTTTCCAATTATACTCTATAACAAATTTTGTTATAAGAATACCATATTTTTGGTGTCATTCAAAAAGATAAGAATTTATATTATATGATATTATATTTGTTACATTGTTGGTGTCATTGAAAAAGATATATTTAGTTTTTTTTAATAAGAAAAAGATATGCATAGTTTGTTACACTATAAATGTGCAAAATATATATAAGTATAATATTTTTAGGCATCTATACTTGTACTTTTAATTAAAATCAAAATTTTATAAAAATAATTATACGCATTATGCAACACTAAAATAAAATTATACGCATTAGCGTAATAAAAAAACAGACATACGAACATAAAGTATTACTCTAAACGCTAACAAAGACATCAAGTCTCAATTCTGAAAATAATATAACTTTATCACTGAATGTTCTGAAATACTTTGACACCACGTCAAACATAATTCTTACATATTTTTTTGTTGGAAAATAGTTCTTACAGATTTTTTGAAAATTATATCTCTAACTATGTACTTTTGTTTTCTGCAGATGTTCAACATTTGAGAAACTTGAAAATGTTAAGTTTAAGCTATAATCAAATGAACGGCTCAATTGAAGGTATCAATATTACCAAACACAAATAATTAATTGGTTTGATTTGTAAATATATTTTCTTTCATCTAGCCATGTCATCCTTTCATAATTGCTTCACGGGATAGTTTTGGTTGGGATGGATTAATTACAATGAAGGTACATACCTTTCTTATTGATTTTGAATTTTAAATGATTAACAAAAACAGTTAAATAAGCTAAGGGTCTTGTTAGTGAATAGCGAGTGTTTCCGGGATACTTTTTAAACATTATAAATTAAGTAATTATTTTATAAAAATGTCAAAGTTTTTAATTTCCAATGCACTTTATTGGACAAACATTCACAAAAAGTTATTATTTAAAGTCTTTAATCTAGTTAACATTTTCCATAAGTTAATTAATCCATTGGATAAACTTAAAGATAAAGTCTAATTTTTTAATTTTTTTTATTAAAACTATCATTTGTAGTTATTTATCATTTTTAGATCTCCAAGAACACTTGCATGAGATAGTAAGATATTTCTTCTAATTTAACTAGAGTATTTGGGTTCGAATCCAATTCAAAGAATGCAACTCATTCAAAGAATGCAGTTGCGCGTTACAAATAGATACTAAAATAACTTTTTGCATTGTTTTAGCTTATTTAAAAAGAAATCGTTTGAGAAATAAAATTCAATTTGTTATTATCTTGCTTCTTGAATTAAAAAAATGACGTTGTGAAGGATATATAACTCAATTTGTAATTCTCCCCTTATCATAACTTTGCATTCATCAAGGTTATATATATTTCACAAGATGGACTCAAATGCATATTATGAACATGACAGGACTATGCAAATTGAAGGATTTGGTAGAACTGGATATCAGCAATAACATGTTTGGTGCTAAACTTCCTGAGTGTTTAAGCAACTTAACAAACCTCAGAGTTTTTGAACTTAGCAATAATCTGTTCAGTGGAAATTTTCCATCTTTCACTACCAATCTCACATCCCTGGTATACTTATCCTTCTATGGAAATTACACGCAAGGATCATTTTCATTGAGTACTTTGGCAAATCACTCCAATCTTAAGGTTCTATATATTTCATCACAAAGCACTAAAGCACACATTGAAACTGAAAAAATAAAGTGGTTTCCACAATTTCAATTGAGGTCACTCATTCTTAGAAATGGCAACCTAAACAAGGACAGGGGAAGTGTCATTCCTACTTTTCTTTCATATCAATATCATTTGATGTTGGTGGACCTCTCCAGAAACAAAATAGTTGGATCATTCCCAAGTTGGTTGATGCATAATCATAACATGAAATATTTTGATATATCAAACAACAATTTAAGTGGTTTGCTTCCAGAAGATATTGGTATATTCCTTCCTAGTGTTACCCATTTGAACTTTTCATGTAACAACTTAAAAGGAAATATACCTTCATCAACTGGTAAGATGAAAGAACTTCAATTCTTGGACTTCTCTCATAATCATTTCTTGGGTGAGTTACCTGAACAATTGGCCACAAAGTGGAATGAGTTACAATACTTGAAGCTCTCCAACAACATTCTACATGGAACATTCCTAAATTTTGTAATTCTGTGAATATGAGATTTTTATTTCTCAATAATAACAACTTTAGTGGAACCCTTGAAGATGTATTTGGAAACAATACAAAATTAGGATTGTTATACATATCCAATAATTCAATCACAGGCACAATTCCTATTGAGATATCCAACATGTCAAGTCTTGAAATTATAGATCTTTCTCAAAACAATTTAATTGGATCAATCCCAAAGTTCACAGCTGGATCTCTAAGGTTCTTGTATTTGCAAAAGAATAATCTCACTGGATCTATACCATCTGAACTCTCTGAAAGCTCAGAGCTGATACTTCTAGACTTGGGGGACAACAAATTATCAGGTAAAATTCCCAACTGGATGGATAATCTCTCAAGGTTGCGTGTTCTTGCACTAGGAGGGAACAATTTGGAAGGAGATATTCCGATTGAATTGTGTCAGTTAAAAAATATCGACATGATGGACCTATCACGGAACAAGCTCAATGCTTCAATACCAACTTGCTTCCAAAATATGTCATTTGGAATGCATGATCACAATCCTATTTTTGAAGCCCTATATCAAATCACAAAATTTCTTTCAGAACGACTTAATGACATTCTTCTTTTAGGACGACATATTGACAATCGTATTTTTGATGGACTTATTTGGAATGAAAATTCTTTCAGTGCTAGTTTGACAATTGATCTTCCATTGCATGTAGATCCATCATTGAATGATGAAATAAATTTGGAAGTGGAGTTCAGAACAAAGCTCTACATTTACTCTTACAAAGGTAAAATCCTAGAGAAGATGGCTGGATTGGATTTATCATGCAATTATCTAACAGGTCTTATCCCTTCTCAATTTGGAAACCTACAACAAATTAAAGTCTTGAACCTATCACATAACTTCTTGTCAGGTCCTATTCCAATCACTTTTTCCAATCTTACTCAGATAGAGAGCCTTGACTTATCATACAATAACTTGAGCGGTAAGATACCTTATGAACTAACCCAGTTGACCTCTTTAGAAATCTTCAATGTGTCATACAACAACCTTACTGGAACACCACCTAGTACAAGACAGTTTGCAACCTTCGTTGAGGACAGCTACAGAGGTAATCCTGGTCTTTGTGGACCACTCCTCAATCGAAAGTGTGAACATGTCGAGTCTTCCCCATCATCAAAATCCAATGACAATGAAAAAGAGGAAACGAATGTGGACATGATAACATTTTATTGGAGTTTCGCAACATCTTATGTAACAATACTATTAGCCTTCATAACAGTGTTGTGCATCAATGCACGCTGGCGTATGGCCTGGTTTTATTACATCGGTAAGTTTATGCATACATTGTTTCCAGCTTTTCCATTGTATTGATGAGTGTCCGTAGTTCCTGTTGAAACTTTATGTGGAGTATCAAATATTTGGATATTGTAATTTTTATGTTTACCTTTAATTTCATACAGTTTAATGTTAAGACATTGGATTTTAGGCTCCTTTTGTCACCTTTATGTTCATGTTGTTTGTGTGATGTACTTACCTGGACTCTGGAGTGCTTTGAAGCTATTGTGATATATTATTGTTTTTTTTTCGTTCATATTGAATCTATCACATAATTCCTTCCTTACAATATATATATAAGGTTTTGCTAGAAGACACTTTGTATGAAGGTGTCTTTTAGCAAGTTATTCTATGAGCATTTGTTAAAAGACACCAACTAATTTTTATGAAGGTGTCTTTTAGCAAAGTTATAACTAAAAAGTGGAAATCACACCTTGAGGTGTGGGTTGCTAAAAGACATCTTCATGGGTGTCTTCTAGCAAAACCCATATATATATATATATATATGTGGGATAGGATCAAATGACACCAAGGTGTCAAATTAAATTTGACACAAAATCCTATCCATTAATATAGTTTTAATTTAACGGCTCCCATCAATTATTAAATGCTCACATGCTTGATTAAATGAGTCACCTTTTAATTTTAGAAACAATGTATTCTTTCCTCTCTTAGTTAATTGCTTTCCAAAAATTATCGGATTCTATATCTCTTTTTTTTGGTTCAAGGATTCTATATCTCTTATTATTTTGGCTCCCTGCACAAGCTTCATTCTTATTTCATTACTCCAATTAACCCTTATATGTTGCTGCTCAACGCTAGCATGATGTAAAACACATAGACATATAATTGTTTGAGCTTTTTATTACTTGTAATATAAATGTTTGAATGAATTGCCTCAAAAAGAAATAGTTTGATCAGTTGATTTCAATTTTTGTGAATTGAAGGACAACACTTGATGGAGGTTTTTGGGAACTTATCGAGCTATGGTGAGAGGGATATGACATGGACATTAGTTACAAAGAGAGGATGTGGTCCCCGACTATTCAATATATCTACAGCAATAAAGGAAAAATTATGTGCAAAAATAAAAAATATAATTTCAATTAAGGAAGGAAATCATGTGAACACTGGTGACTAATTTTGATTGTTTGAGTAAATCAAAATAGAGGGATAAGATTTGGTGTCAATTGATCCGATCCCTATATATATATATATAAGAGGCTGCCAACTTACACCCTCCTAAAAACACTAAAGTGCAAGTTAGCAAGCTGCACCCACTTATAATTTACTAAAACACCCTTTTGTTTATATTTTAATTAATTTTAAATAGAAGGGCAATTTAGTAACTGTAACGCCTTACTTCTATTAAAGCGATAAAACACGCGAATAAAACATTTATTCAAGAAATAGACGCTACGTCTACACATCAACAAAATCCAAATGACATGCATTTATAAAATTCACAATACTCGCAGCGGATAAGAGTCTATACATCCAAATATACATGTTATAGGATCCATATACATCATAATATAAATTCCAAATATAGCAAGAAAGGTAAATCTCCACAAAACAAATAAGTTCGACAAAACAACGACGACCTCCTAATCAGAGCCTAAACTAAGACTCCAAGACAAAAGCGGAGATAGCTCCCGCTAAGCAAACGCTCACCATGCAAAACTAATCCTGCATTCCGTCTACCCATCCATACAAACAGGTAGGCGGTAAAACCACTGGGGTAAGCTTCACATCAATCATAATCAATAATTAAAGTATAAACATTTAACCATTCATATATATAGATATCATATATACACACATACACGTACAATCCTTGCAGATACACAATTCAACAATTATCACACAACCCAACAATTAACACCAATGTACAATTCACAATTAACACCAATGTACAATTCAACAATTATCACCAATGTACAATTCAATGCATGCAATGTTCTAGACTCTTCTAGATGCATGTGGTACCAAATCACCTCGAGGTCGTCACCTTCGATGCATTAACACATCGTATGTAAGATTTCTCACCCCGTCTTACATTTGGATATAAATATCCGTCACCGTCACCATCACCATCAGTCATGTATGCATGAACATATGACTCGACTCAATGCATATGTTCACACAAACAATATCACCAACATATATGCATATATGAATTCATCACTAATTCATCGTCACACGACATATATGCAATCACCAACACATTCACAATTCAGTTAACATTTATGTGTTCACCAATCACAACTCAATCCACAAACATATATGCATTCATTACATTAACTTCTTCAAATGCACCAAGACTCACTTGAAGGGTTTTCATCACAAATCAAAATCCATAAGGTATTTTCAAATCAATTTAGAGCCAATGGGAAGCTAGTGAAACCCTTAAAAACTTTAATGTTCATACTAAGAGTCAATCCAAACCAGAAACATGTGAAAAGGACCCAAAAAGCAGACCAGAAAAACTGGAACTGAGGCAACTCGCCTCCCAAGCTGAGTAGCTCGCCGTGGCGGGCAGAGTACCCTCTCTGTCACCACGTTGCTCGCTGTGGCGAGTGGTCCTGCTCGTCGTGGCGGGCAAAACATGCCCCCTGTGACACGATGCTCGCCGTGGCGGGCAAACATGGCTCTCTGTGACCATGTTGCGCGCCTCGCGCGCAAGCTTACTCGCCGTGGCGAGTACTGACAGTTGGCTGTCACGAAAAACTCATTCTCCATCCCAAAATCCCAATTTTGAATCCCCCAAACCCAAATTTGATTCCAGGGTTTTCCAAAATGTTTCCATGCACTAAAAGAGATTCAAAACCATATGAAATTTGAGCCAAAACATCTTTCAAATCAAAAATCCCCATTTGACCCATTTTTGTAAACACTCACAAGAACACACCAATTTCTCAACAAATCTCAATGATTATGATCACTCAAGGTTCCAATCATCAATAATAACATCTCTCAACAACAACAACAACAGTTCACATGATTTTACAACAATTCATCAACAACAACAACAACACCCATTTTAAGTGAAAAATGCAAAGTATAAACATAAGCATGTTTTGAGCATGTAATTTCATCATCAACAAATCACTTAACATCAATTTCACATACTCAAACATTACATCAAAACCTAAGCACAAATTTCATCAATTAAACTCAAGATAATCACCTATACAATAATCACTTATGCATAGAATTGGGGAAGAAAACTACAACTATTGATTACAATTGAAAACTAACCCCCTTACCTTAATTAGCAACAACACTTGCACAAGCTTCACTTTAGCTCCCAAGGTTCCCTTCAATTCTTCTTCTCTACCCTTTCTTCTTCTAGCCTCTTCTCTATCTTTCTCTCCCAATTGCAAAAGATTATTATATTCCACCCTAGATTCCAAATGACTAGGTTTATATAGTGCTCCCATTTGGGCCTAACCCAATCAATTGTTCTAATGGGCTTACAATCTTAATAAACTAGCCCCTAAGTTTTCTATTCCCAACAGTTAATGTTATCGATTAATTACCGGTCTAACTTAATTACCGCTACCGAATAGTAACTTAGTAAAATAATAATGTTCTCCCTAGAAACACTTAAGAAAATAATCCCCACCGTAAAATTACTATTTTACCCCTGCTCTCAAAATTACCAAAATACCCCTGAGTCTAAAATGACCATATTACCCCTCTGCACCGAAACCACTAATCCTAACCCAGAATACACACAGAGGCAATTAACCACATATAAGCACAATCAACACACATAAAAACAATTAAATTAAATATAGCGAAAAACGGGCTGTTACAGTAACTAGCTTAAAAAAGATTCTTAAAAAGAGAAACAAAAAAGACAATGACATGTTTAAGGTACAAAACATGTAATAAAGACAAACTCTTAAGGAAACAGTATTTGGAATGATGAAAGTAGGTGTAAATTAGTGAAGGTTGCTAACTTGCACCATAATAATTTTAGGTGGGTGTAGCTTGCTAACTTGCACCTTAGTGTTTTTAGGTGGATGTAAGTTAGCAGCCCCCATATATATGTGTGTGTGTGTGTGTGAGTGCGCGCGTGCGTGTGCGTTGCAGGGTGTGAAACATAGGCGTTGTGATAAAATGAAACATATATCATCTGTCTCTAATTATAAAGCCTTCATTGGAAAAATAGTTTCTCACTAAACATAATGAGATTAGTGCAGAAGATGAGACAAAAGATACATGTTATATTAGTCCCTGCACTTTGGTATTGATCCCTCAATTTTTATTTTTTAAAAAAAAAAATTCAATGAAATTATTATGTTTTAATTATTGTTTTATTCATTATTTTTATTGAAAATAATCATAAAAATTATAAAATCAAAAAAATCTTTTTAAAAAAATTAAGCTTTAATTGTATCACCCTCATCAACTTAAGGGGTGGGAATGACGCCCCAAAATTCAACTTCTATAAACTAGTATTAATACTTCCTTATTAAAATATCATAAAATGGTAATTTTATATTTTAATATTTAATTCTTTTATTCTATTTTTATCTGAAAAATCCAAAACAATCTGAATTCAAATAATGCTACTCAAAGCATAAGACTGCCAAAAAATAGTAAATGTTACTACAAAACATTTAGGCGTAAATCCTCTATACATACATTTGAGAGTGTTTAAAATGAACAATACACATGACATATCAAAATCAAATTCAAAGGAAAAGTTACATGTGGCAATGTAAGGTTGAATCAAAAAAGACATAGTTCAATTACACCATTTAAGACAAACTTTTTTTAATGACACCTTTTATGACATACTAAAGCAACAAAGTATAACCAACAATCAAATAAAAATCTTCAACAACGAAATTTTGAAAAGTAATCTAAATAAATAATTATTTGAAATGACATAATTTCAAAATTAAAAAACTAGAATAATTATTTTGTAAATTTGCAAAAATAGATTTTTTTTAATTTATGATATAATATATATTTATTTATAAGATATATTTTGCATTAATTGAAAAAATCACAATCTCAAATGACTACATTACTTCTTGCATATGAATATTTTTTTTGGTTAAAATTAAAAAATTAAAAATACGAGATAAATATAAAAAAAAAAGAAGAGGGAAAGCATTTTTGGTATAATAATAAATATCTTTGAAATAAACAAGAGACTATTATTTTTCAATAAAACTATATGTTTGTCATTGATAAATAAAAAAAATACTGGACAAGTTTTTATGAAGAGAAGGAAATACAAGCCTTGGATTGGGGGGCAACAACCTAAACCAGTAACCAGCAAAAGCAAAACCCAACAATTCAGTACAAAAATGGTAATAAAAGAGAACAATCATAAACAACCATTACCACATACAATCCAGCGAACCCACGTAGGGGCGCGATAATCCAGCGAACGTAGTGACAGGAAATCGAATTGCAAAAAAATGCATAATGAATATTTTTGAGCATTTAAATAGGCGTATGGATCGTCTGCCAACATAGAAATGACCCAAGTTTCAACAACTATCTTCAAAGTATCCAAAGACCATAAACGTCATTTCGAGTTAAAGCAACCAATTACGAACCGAATCCAAAAAGTCGTAGTGGTCTTGAAACTTCAGTCGCAGTCCAGGCCAAGGGATGAACACACGACATAAATCTACCACTGTCCACCAACGATGCAAGAAGCAACCACGACAGATAAAATCTTTTAGGTATGATGAACGACTATTACCGTCAACATGGAGCATCTACGCACCTAGCTCTTTTGAGCAACATCAGGATAAATCAGTCATGTTGAATCGAGATATGCATCCAACAGAACAACGCCAGAACTAAATAATCCATATCTTCAATCCAAAAAACCAGATTCAAGATTTTCAGACAAAATCACAGAGCCGAAACAAAGTCACCACCCATCTTCATCTCCAGGAAACAAAACGAAAACAAATGCCAATAAACAAAAATAAAAAAAAACATAGCAAAAACCAAATCGAGACTAACTCATAATCGCGTCAACACCAGAGCTCTACAAGACAACGTTGAACGAAACCAGTGACCACAATAGAATCAACACACACCACGACTTTGAAAGGACATTCGCTGCGGCACTTCATCGACGACGATCTGACACCCATAAATATATTTTTCATTTATACATAAAAATACAGGACATATATTTACCACTGATAAACATAAAAAACATGTGACACATATTTGTCATCATTGCGGCAAAAAAATATTAACATATTATTTTTGACGAAAAAAAATACTGACATATAAATAAAAAAATAAAAAAATAAAAAAATTTGAGATTGAAAAATAATAGTCTATCTCTCGTGCATTGCACGGATTAACACACTAGTGTTACTACAAATCATTTAATGAACAAAACAATAATTAAAACATAATAATTTCATTGAAAGTTTTTCTAAAAAAATAAATTAATTAATTAGGGACCAATACCAAAATGCAGGGACTAATATCAAAAAATGTTGAAAGTGCAGGGACTAATGATATTTTTAAGTAAAAAAATAATGAATAAAATAATAATAAAAAAGTTGATTTTTTTGTCTTTTAGTGTGCCACGTGGCGTGTCATGATTGGCCCACGTGGCACACCGTTAGTTTTGGTTTTTTTTTTTTAACTGAGAGTTAACAGACGGACTAAAGCCAAAAGTTTAAAAGTGTGGAGGGACCAATGCCAAACAAAAAAAAGCGCATGAACCAATGCCAAAATTGAGTGAAAGTGTAAGGACTAGACACACATTTAAACCTATTTTTAATTTCCTAAAAAGTGCAGATTTTAATTTCCTTTGTAATTAGTATACTGTTTGAATCATCCACGCTTGTGGTTTTTAAAATTGAGTTTGATTCAATGAAGAATTCACCACTTTGAGCTTAGAGAATAACTTTGTTCCAATTTATTTGTTTCAAAAATTAAAAGTTGTATCTTTTTAGTCTTTAAATTCAGAGTGGATTTTGAGGATTTTTTTTTCCTTCACGGACTAGGAATAAGTTTTCATGATCGATGCATAATTGCAAATTAATTATGGAATCAAAGGTAGAATTGATAGATGAAATCTTAATTAAAGCTGATGTTTTTAGTACATAAAAAAAAGATAGAAAAAGACTAAGTCTATAGACTTAAGTCATTACTCTACAAGAGAGTATTGTAGAGAGAGATTCAACAACTTTCTTCCCTATGTATGCATAATCCAAGTTTCCTTGATTTTTGAATCACTAACCAATTATTATGTAATACTAAGTGTATTATTATTGTCCAATTGGCTCAACCAATTATATGTTATGCCAAGTGTATTTCCTCATATAATTCTTTTCATAATTTTGTAATGAATTTTTTCCTTACATAAACCAAATTAACCACTAATAAATTAGGTTTTAACGTTTTAGAAGAGACAAGAAAGCAAAAATCAAATGAGACAATAAATGTATCCCTACCGTACGTTGCAGCCGTAACGACGTTTCGTCGCCGCGTAATAAGATTTTGCAGTCGTTGTGTTAAAACGGAGAAGAACGGTATCATACACTACATACACCTTTATGTGGCGGCCATTTTCACGGTAACAATCTCACATCCTTGACATACTTGAAACTCTGAAAATCACCCGCAAGGACCATTTTCATTAATCACTTTGCTAATCACTCCAAGCTTCAGGATCTATATATTTCCTCAGAAAGCATTGGAGAACACATTGAAACTTAAAAAACAAAGGAAGAGTCATTACTAGTTTTCTTTCATATCAATATAATTTGATACTGTTAGACCTTACCGGAAACAAAATAGTTGGCTCATTCCCAAGTTGGTTGATACATAATGATGATATACAATATTTGGATATAACAAACAATAACTTAGGCTGTTTCCTTCCATGGTTTATCTATTTGGACTTGTCTGGAATAGCTTTGAATGAGAATGATCTCTCTGGATCTATACCATTTGAATTGTCTGGAAGTTCACAGCTGAAACTTCTAGACTTGAGGAGAACAAGTTTTCAGGTTACATTCCCAACTGGATGGATAATCTCTCAGAGTTGTGTATTCCAATTCAATTGTGTCGTTTAAAAAAGATCAACATGATGGACCTATCACTGAACATGTTCAATGCTTCAATACCATCTTGCTTCAAAAATTTCTCATCTGGAACGAGACAATACGATGTTGAGTACAATCCTATGGCAGAATGATTCTCTCTTCTATGGCAGAATGATATTTCCACTTCTTTTACATGATTCAGTGACAGAAGATATACACTTGGAAGTAGAGTTCACAACAAAGCACAATGATTACTTTTACAAAAAAAAAAAAAAATTACTTTTTAGAAAGGTAAAATCATGTAGATCATGACTGGATTGGATTTACCATGCAATAATCTAACAGGTATCATCCCTTCTCAAATTGGAGACCTAAAACAAATAAGAGCCTTCAATTTATCGCATAATTACTTTTTCTACAATAACTTGAGTGGTAAGATTCCTTATGGACTATCCTAGTTGAACTTTTTATCAATCTTCTATGTGTCTTATAACAACCTTTCTGGAACACCACCTTGTACATGACAGTTTTCAGACTTTGATGAGGAATTTTGAAGAGGTAATCCCGGTGTTTGGGACCACTCCTCAATCGAAGTGTGAAGGTGTTGAGTCTTCACCGTCGTCTCAATCCAATGACAATGGAGAAAAGGAAACTGGTGCGGACATGATATCATTTTATTGGAGTTTCATAGCATCTTACATAACAATATTGTTGGCCTTCATAACAGTGTTGTGCATCAATGCACGTTGGCGTATGGCTTGGTTTTATTACATCAGTAAGTTTATGTGAAGATTTTTTTCAACATTTCCGTTGTATTGAAGAGTGTCCATAGTACCTGTTGAAACTTTACGTGGAGTCTCAAATATTTGGATACTGTAATTTTTATATTTACCTTTAATTTCAGACAGTTTGATGCCGAGACATTGGATATTCTAATGTTTATATTTACCTTTAATTTCAATACTATCAAATATGTTATTGTTTTTTTTTTTTTTTCTGTTTATTTTTTCATATTACAGCTTATATATAATTTACTCTATGTTGTCAGTCTGTAATAGCAATCAGAAGAAGAATTCTGTCATTCTGAAGATCAAAAGTATGCAGACTTGGCAATATTGGAGACTGCATATGAACTTAATATCAATCATGTTTTTATTCATATAGTTCTGATGTAATTGGAAAGATGTGTATGTCATGTTTATTAAAATTCTAATCATTTTCCTATGTTTAAACAACATAATTCATGCCAGTTTCTCTTACATGGTCACACAAAGAAGCAAAATGTGACCAAGGAAAAAAAGAGAGAGCAAGCTAGAGATAAAACATGTATTTTAACCCTTAAGAGACAATATTCTTTAAGGGAGTGTTGGAGTGTACAGATCAATTCTCTTCAATTTTAATGGTGATCACTGAATCCATAGTTCTATTGTTTAGAAAATTTGAGTACCAAACAGAAGAAATTCATTTTCTGTCTAGCTTGGGTTTCAATGGGTTAATTTTTGCACAACCGATCCCGACCAGAAACAAGCGCTTATACTCTGTTTTTTCATAGATTTTAATCAGTTTGGATCCGACCGTTTCACCTGAATAGTAGTCGGTTTGAACGGGTTGTAGGTTTTGGCTCATGCCTTATACGGATCTTGTCATGTTAATAGTCTCATTGAAATGTGGTTGTACTTGTACACTTGTACTAGTTATTTATGTTATCAATTATCTTAGTACTGGACCTCGACTAAGTATCAATTTGCTAGAGTATTATTGAAAAGACGAAAAGAAAAAGAGCAAAAACTGTTTATTAGTCGAGAGCATGCTCTGTCGATGGAATCATTGCCTTCTAGAGCCTTATGTACAATACTAACTCCGATTTAACTGTGTAGTACGTACACATTTATTATGAATAAGAAACACAGAAGTCCTTCAAAAAAAAAAAAAAAAAAAGAAACACTGAAGATACTATGAAATTTATTAAGTCGATCATATAACCTGAAGGATGAACTTGAGATATCCCCTTATGATCTTATCAATTTACTGAAATATTCCAAGTGAGCCTTCGCCCGAACCTTTTGAACCCTGGCACGCTGAAATACAATTCTTACAAATTTTTATTTTTAAGCTAACCAAAGTACGACTTCAGCTTAACAAAAAATATTTAAGAACTGGTATCTTGTAGATGCGGTTCCTTTGAAGATGAAAAAGCTAGTGATTCATATATCTCACTTGTAACACGTATTTTATTTTTTAAACTTGTAATAGCATTTCTATCTTTTATCTATGTTGAACTTGCCTTTGAATAGTGATTGTTTTAGATCTACACTACTTTTTATTTTTCAATCCAATTTGCACTCTACAGGTAAATCAATGCCATTAATATTTGCCTTTAGTTTTCTTTTGTCAATAATTAATTCTTTAACCACTAAATCAGTTCATGTCTTTGTATAAGTCACTCTTAAATCAGTCTATAACTCTAATAATATTTTAAACTAGTGTCTATCTTTGTCAAAAGTTTCTCAACCACTCGTCATGTGACAAAAACATAAAGGGAAGGACCTAAGTGACACTGACAAACTTTTTCCAAAGTGTTTTTGTAAGTAATTCATTATGATACCCTATGTTTTACAGTTGCTTTCATGATGTTATTGTTTTTCATTGAAAGGTTTAGCTCTCGTATTAACATTTTCGTTCTTTTCTGTAAAAGTAACTTCTTATATTTTTCTGATGCCTTGAATGTCAATGTATCTTACTTTGTTTATATCCATGAGATTACGAGTAGCTGTTGAACCAGGATGCAGAACAATGGCAGAAGTATATGACATTGATTAGCATGTTTAAGCATTTTCATGAGATCTGTCTGATTTAATGAACAAAATCACTTTTCTAGGTCGCATTGAGCATGGTAAGAGAGGAAGGTTTTGCATCTTTCTACTATGGCCTTCGACCGTCACTTATTGAAATATATTCCAGTTAACTTTTGTGTTTTTGACTTTGGAGTTCATTAATAATCTCTTATCTTTCTACAAAAGAAGTCGTTACTAGAGAAGTCGCAACACCATGCTTTCAAAATTCAGCATCACTTGCAACACTTATAAGTCAATAAAAAATGCCATTTCAGGTTAGTTATGATTGCCCATAAGCTTTCTTTCTAGCATCATCATTTAATAGTCATGGACACACTGATATATGTGCACACCTTATAGTTGTATGATTTCAATTAGTAACAAATTTAAAAGATTATTTCTGTTTATTGGTGCAAAAATTGAAATACTCCTTGAGCTGTTATAATCAGTGTGAAGCACACACTGGTGGAGAATATTTGAAGCTTCAATGCTTCAGTGTTCACGTATAACTGCGACATTAATATTATGGTCGATGCAGGTATCGTGGCACTGGATGGAGATATTGGCTTGTGCCGAGGATTTGTGATCTAATATTTCTACTCGATTACCTTTCCTTAGATTCCAATAGTTGATATTTAAATGACATCTTGATGAAAATGAAGTACATAAAATCCTGTTTAAAACTGGTTTTATTGTTTAAGATTGCTATTCACAATCCACTAAGTAAGAACACACACTCACATCATAACTAAGATACATTTAGCTACTAATGGGTAATTTGTTTTACTACTAATAGCAAGTGTTGGCCTTTTTGTGTGCCAAGAATGTTTGGCTTAAGTGTTGTTTTTTTCTTGTGGGAGACCATGTTGTTCTAGTTTTAGTAGATAGTTTAATGTAATTCCTCTCTTTTCCTTATTGGACTTCTCTATTGTAATCTAATTTCAACCTTGGGTACTTCTCTATTGTAATCCTTTTTCGTTTGAGGAACCGGTTCATGAAATAAATAAAAACTTGCATCTAGTTGTTTTCTTATAACTTGCATCTCAGTATTGTTCCTTCTATTAAGCAAACTCTCATGTTGAGTTTATTAGGAGATAAGCGAATGAGGTTGTCCATGAATTGGCAAAGGCAGACACTTCCTTGACCAGCTTCTGAATTTTTACTGATGTACCAACATGTATCCACAATTTGATTTATAAAGAAATGCTATAAGTTTTTTGCACACTCCTACCTAAACAATACCAATCGAACTCAACATCAAGAACACAATAACACAACTTAAAATTGGCATATGATGATATACTTGTTTTTTCTTTGGAAGATCTTTCTTATGATCTGAATGGCAACTTTAGCTATTCTAGCTATGGGTAATCAACAATGTCATTACTTATTGTCCTCCTAAAAATCAACGGTGCAAGGCTACCACTGATTGTCTTTCAAATTCAAATTGGCTGGAGCAGATCATTTATTTTTTTCCCTCAAACGAGAAAGAAATGTAGAAAGAGTTTTTCATTTTTTTACAACAGAGCTTATTTTACGCAGTTGCTTGGTTGGAATTATTCACAAACAATATAAAATGTGTTTTGTCATTCTAGTCATTTTGCAACACGTATTAAGTAATGTAACTAATATATTGTATATGAAATATATATTATGAGCAGATTTACACATTTGTCTTAAAATGACTGAAATTAATAAATAGGTAAAACAACTTATAATTTGAGACAACTTTTTTTTTCTTCCAGAATTATAATTTGAGATTGAGAGAGTATTAATTAAACTAATAATGTTAACATACGTTTAGTCTTGCAAGATAACGTTTAGCATCTTTGTCAAATGTCATCTTCTCTACTCAACCCCAAGTATTTCTTGTGCTTCGAGGAAGTTTCTTGCAATTGAAAGGTGAATACAGGAATTTGGAGAAAAACTAAAAAATCCCAATATAATGATTCTTGCTGGACTGAAAGACACTTACAAAACTGAATGATATGTTACAATATTTTTCAGTTAACATCTTGCACTTCCTATGAGTTTAATTTATATGCGCCGTCAATTTAACGACATTTTACACTCGCAATTGTCATATCATTAAAACCATTTAACTTCATTGGTAACTACTTCTAAAATTATATAAATATGATTGATTGTGATTTGTCAATAATATAAATTTTTTTAAATTGACGGTGTATATCAAAATTAACTATGGCTACATCAAGGTTTATTATATCATATCATAGTTTAAAAAGTGAATACTTTTTCCTCTCCTCACCGATTCCTTATTTTTTCCGATGTAGGCATGAACCGAAAGTTTTCAGTTAGAAGAGACCAATGATTTTTGGGAGTTCTGATTTTCATTTCCCTGTTAGCTCAATTTTACTGACTTAGAACATAGAACAGGAATGGAAAATTCAAATACAAAATCTAGGCAATGGCTAAAACAGCATTTTAAGTATAATAGATGGGAAAAAAAATAGTATAATAGAAGGAAAAAAATTAAGATTTATTGATATTGTAAAATGATATATAAATTGGGAGAAAAAAAATTAAATTGGAAGAATTTTACTTCTTATAACTTTAATCTTATTTGACTCTAGTTAACCTTTTTTTTAATGACCGATGTTAGTATAGTTAATTACTTACTATACTATTTGTTAGAGGGAGAAGTTGAACAAATGATCTCTTTACCACTCAAATTCTTACATCCTTCCTTCAAACCACCAAAATAAGGTTACAATATTGAAAGCAACAACTAAACTACTAATGTTCACATACTTTCCATATATAGAGTCGTATGAAAAGTTAGTTGCTAACAAACTATCTTACTTGTAAACTAAGTAAAATCCATAACTAACTAACAGATTAATGAGAACAAAACAAGTTTATATATCTAACAATCACTCCCCTAATAAATTGAACACTCCTATAGCTAAGATTCAGTTTACAAACAATAAACAAATCAATCAATCTATGCTAGACAAATCACACATACATACTTTCTCCGCTAGTTTGAAAAATACTTCTAGCTTCAAAGGTTTAGTCTTGATGTCTGCTAGTTGATTAATATTTGAACTGTAATGAGCCAATTCCATAACTCCTTCTTTTGTTAAGACCCTGCGAAAATGATATGTGACATATATGTGCTTGCATCTTCCATACATCGAAAGATTCTTTGACAATTTTCCTGGTGCATATATGTACTACAGATCAGGGCTGGCCATGGGCCTGTGCAAACAGTGCTACGACACAGGACTTCAAGAATTCTGCTTTTCTCCCAATAAGATTTGCTCACTTCCAAACAAACTTTCGAAAATACCCATGTGTGAGTTAAGTCACGCATGTGTTAGTTAAACTCAGCGTATCATGACTTAAGTCATGCTGAAAATTCACACCGAATCCCAATCATTATAACAGTCACGCAGCGTGAGTTAAGTCACGCAGGGGTATTTTCGAAAGTTTGGTTGGGAGCGAGCAATTTTTGTTAGGAGAAGAGCACAATTCGAACTTCAAAGTTTTGAGGGCCTCAATTTTAAAGGCCCAAATTATGAGTTATGATTCTCTCCATTTTCCTTATTTATTACTATAGCTTTGAAGATTTTTAAAGTATGTAGTAATAATTGAAAATATTACGAGTGTTTACGGAACATTCTTTAAAGTCCTTAAATTTGTGTATTCAATGGTTTGAAAATTAAAGTATTTTACATTTTTAAGGAATAATTTCTTAATTTAAAATTCTTAATGAGAGTCTTAAAGACACTCTTAGTTGTTAGTAAAACCTTTAAATAATTAGCCCACCAAATATCATATTAATATATTTATATTCTGATAATCTTAGTAATGGAAGATATGGAGAAGATATAAAAGATAAAAGAAGATCTTAACTCCCAAATCATACAAAGAAGACCTCAAAAGTTTTACTAATTGCAATCAGCATTGATAAACAATTCTTAAAACTATATCACTTTTAAAAAATTGTACCGCACTCACTTTGTTAAAAGCAACCCCACTAGTGGAGGGCAGCTAGCTGTACGAAGAAAGCAAGAACCACTTTTTGACTTCAAGCGGTGATCAAGTAAAAAGCAAAGCATCGAAATCAGATGGCATTTAACATGGAAAAGGAGAATCTTTTTCCACCATGAGAAAGTTTTTTTAAATCATCAGATTAAAATGGAACATTGATTTTACTATAGACTGTCTACACTATATATTTTTTCTCACTGTCATCAACCTCTCAATGATGCACAACCAGGCTTAGCCATAGGAGACAAACAATCATTTTTTTTTGAAATAGCATAATCATTAATAGGCCAAGCACAAGAAGTGCATAGGCAGCAAACAGATACAACACAAAGAGTGCACATCCAATACAGGAGAGAAAAAAGGTACATGCCACCAAATTCACACTACCAGCACCGCATAGAATGAAAGAAATAACAAACAGAAGGCCAAAAAACGGGCCTGCAGTACCCCAATACACAATCAGCACTGACAGTCGAACCAAAAATGGAAAAATGGACAAACATAAATGTTTTAACCTTAAAAATTCACCTTTTTTTTTCTGACTCCATTGATTTGGCCCCTTTTTTTCAATCCTGAAATATATTTTTAATTAAATGTTGAAGATTCCTTAAACTCAAATTCTCAAGAAAAACTCATTTTTAGTACCAAATTTATCTAAAAACCCAACACGTAAATAGCAAAAGATTGCTGAAGCTTCCATAAAATAAGATCGAAGCTTGTTGGAATCAGGAAAATGGGTTAAAGATAACTGGATTTAGAAAATGGGTTAAAGCTCATTTGATTTTGGGACAATAGCTAAGATATATGCTCTGTAACTTTTGGATTTGAGAAGATAATGAAATTGTTTTTTTTTTTTGTGGGGGATTGAGAAGAGGATGAAGATGATGAGCATAATAGATTTAAGCTGAAATCAATTGTTTAGAGGTGGCTCTTAGACTCAGATGGTGGTGGTGGGTCTATTGGTGTCTCATTAGAGGTTGAAGACATTGAGAGAAGAAAGATACAGTGTGGAAAGTCTATAGTAAAATCAATGTTCCCTTTCAATCCGATTGGTTTAAAAAAACTTTCCCATGGTGGGAAAGGATTCCCCCTTCCCATAAAAAATGTAACTTGTCTAACACTAATTGTGGAAACCACATACAAGAAAACATGTCCATGTGCTAATTTTAGTTTCTTTGATTCAGCAAGAGCAGAAACGACCCTGCCAAGAACAATCAAGATTAAAAAAAAAAATTGCATTTTTTTTATTAGGATCCGTTTTTACCATTTGAACAATGCTCCAACTTGATTAAGATTTAGGTCGATATGTTATTGAGTAATGCTATACATCAAGAAAGATTTTATCAAGAAAAATTCAAGAATGACATGGCAGAATAATCACCCTTAGATTTTATCAAGAAATTGTCTTGAAATTAATGTTAGCCAATAAAATCTCTATCTAGCCGGAAATCATGGGGTGGTGGGTGTTATGTATTTTTTTTTTATGAAAGGTTAATAAATGAGACTGAAATCTAAGGGTGATTATTGTGCCATGTCATTCTTGAATCTTTCTTGATAAAATCATTCTTGATATCTAGCATTTTCCTATGTTATTTACTAGTTACATAATGGAGTAGAATGGTTACCATAACATAGATTTTCAAATCAGTTAGAATTTTATAATATAGTTTAGGTACGGTCATCACATACCTAATTAGTGATTTAAATTTGATTTTTTGTAGTAAAAGAATCTATGTTTCTTATGATTTATAATTTTTTAACGAGTAAACAACCATTTTGTTATCTAAATGTGTGACAGACTATCACCATAATCTTTGATGTATCGAAATTACAAATGCATCTTTAAGTATATCTTTAATTAATCATTATGATCCTCAAACATATTTCTTATTTGTCATTTTAGTCCTTAAAATGTATCTTTAGTGATGATTTATTGCAGTAGAAAATGTCCCGGTCTTTCACGTGATTTTAGGAAGCTTAATGCAGTACATAATAATAATAATAATAAGGAAATGTTAACTTGTGCCCTTAAGACACAAGTTTAAAAGACAAATGTAGAAATAATGTATTGGAATGCGTGCATTAAATTTAATATCTAATGTTTTAATGAATTGAATGCATAAAGTTTAAGGAAATGTTTCTTTTTTTTGGATTTCTTAACATTTGTCCTAAGGACATAAGTTAACACTATCCACAATAATAATAATAGTAATAATAATAATGCTTAAATGCAATTTTGATATTTTTAAACCTTTGATCCCCCTTCTTTTAAAACCAACATTTTAGCCCCCTATTAAGAAAGTCAAGATAATTTTTTAGTCCCCATAGGTTTTAAGGTTGTGGCAATGATGTGGCATTGCTAAGTTGAATAAAAATGAATTATTATTGTTAATCAATATTCATATCATTTGAAAATAAATTTAATAATACTAATACTAAAATAAATTAATAAGAAACTGAAAGTAAAAACAATTTACAAAAATAACCTATATAGGTTGAAAATTAGATTTATTTTGTTCTTCGTGAGTTCATCATCCCCATTATACTGAAATTTCATCTCCAAATGCTTGCAAAAATTGTTCTTAATTTCTTTTGACATTCATCTTCTTCTTGGCACAACCAACCACATCCATTTCTTTTCACTTAAAACTGGACAATTTTACATGATCAAAAAAATAAAATGGACAATTTTCTTTCTCTAATTAATCACTCTTTAATCTCCCAAAGAAAAACCCCCAAGCAACTTCGTTTCTTTTATGACTAGTTGTTGTTTTATGTGAGTGATGAATATGGGAGTTTATAAAATTTTATGTATTAATCGTTTTAATTAAAATCCATTGTGATAAAAAGATTTATATTAAAATTTTAAAGTTATAAATGATTAATATTTACATATTTAATAAAAATGCTCATGTGGATTTAATTTTTGACCAAGTCAACTTGCCACATCATTGCCATGTCATTAATAGTAGTGGCACATATCTTTTACCAGTATTAATTCTGCAAATTTATGATATAACTATAACTAAATAATACTTAATTACAGTGTGTTAGTAAAAAAATAAAAATAGGTGGTACATCATGAGGATATTGTAAAGGAAATATTGAATGCAATTGAAAATTCAAAGATGGTGTAATAGAAAACAAAAAATGACAAGAATTTTTTTCAAAAGGGTCCTGTATTGAAACAAAATTTGAATTTTTTATTTTGTTTTAAAACTCGGTATCTGATCCAATAATCGACTAATCTGAGGGGACCAATCCCACCGCCCACTTGCGGGGGTCCCGTTTAAAGTCAGAGCAAGCTCTGTATGGACTTAGCCCACCGAAATTGGCACCAAAGGGAATCGAACCTGAGACCTTTAGAGGAGCAAACTCCAAGATCCCAAGCTAACCACTAGGCCAACCCCAAATGGGCCCTTACTCCAAAATTTGAATACTTGATAGTCTAATTGCGTTCTTTAAAACCTAGTTTTTAAGAAATCATCTCCCTAAGATTCAAATATACACTGGTGTTTAGAATTGTAGACCACATTGGTTATAACAAAGATTTAGAGTCTTCCTATTTCTTTATATAAAAGATTTAGAGTATGTGAAAAGGTTAGAGATATTTTAAAGTGTTACATAGTTGGTTATAAAATGCATTTGGAATTTCAAAGAGAAGATGTGATAATTATATCATTAACAGTTTAATTTAAGATAACTTTCACTACAAGAAAAAACAAGATTTGCTACCCAAAACTTGCTATAAAATGTATTGGTAGTTAATAATAAATCTCTTAGCTACCATTTGACCCTGACCATTTAATTTTTATTATTTTTTAACCAAATTTCATTTCATTTTATTTTTTATTATTTTTTAACTAATTTTTATTATTTTTTCAGATTCACTTTCTCTTTCTTCAGTCACTTTCTCTCTCTCATTCACTTTCACTCTCATTCACGATCTCTCTCTCTCTCTCTCTCTCTCTCTCTCTCTCTCTCTCGGTTCTCTCTCTCACATTCACGATCTCACCACCGCCGGAAACTCCTCATTCACCAAAATCTCATATCGATCCAAATCGATTCTGCCTTTGTGGATTCGTATTCGATTCCACCGGAAACTCACGAGAATCCACGCCGGAAACACCTCTTTCAATTCTGAATCTCACAATTCTACGGTATTTAGCTCCTCTGTCTCTATTTTTCTTAATTTCAAGCAAACTTTTCAGGTTTTGATTTTTGATTTTATCAGCTTGAATCGGTAGAATGATTTGATGTAGTTTGGATTGATTTTTGTGCGTATATGATTTGATTGATTCGAAGGATTTTTTAGCATAATCTGATAAGCAGCTTGTGTAAATATGATATGTTATGATGATTGTATAAGTATCAGATAAGTACATAATCTGTCATAGAAGTAGTTTATACATAAGCATTAGATTATAGCTTATGATAGCAGCTTATGGCTTATACATAAGCATTAGATTATAGCTTATAATAGTTTGTACAACGCTGCTATAGCTGAGATTATTTCATAAGCTCTCCAAGATAGCTTATGAAAGCAGCTTATGGCTTATATGCAAACAATTTTAAAGACAAGTGAAGATAGTTAACCATTCCTAATTTAATGTCTATATTTTCTAGATCCTAATTTAACCATTCCTTGTTGATTTAGTCAAAAGTTAATTAAAGGGACATTGAGCACGTATTAGCTAATTTATATATAAAAGGTGTATCTAGTTATTTATTTGTCATGTAGGTGCACGTATTAGCTAATTTATGATGCACAATGAATGCTTTACCATCTGCGTCAATTTTGATTTTGATAGTCCGATTCCTTATTTGAGTTTAGAGCAGAACCCTTGTATCTCTTTGAGTGAGAGAATCCTGGCTATATATTTACATTCCTAACTAGCTAGGTAAACTACAACCTCTAATACGATCCAACTAATCACTTTGTATACTGGTTCATGGGTTATGATTGTTCTGCTTAAGTTATGGTATAAGAGTAGAAAAACCTGTCAAGCTGGGGATAAGGCAGAGAACCACAAATTTGCATCAGATTTTTAATACAGTTCAAGTCACTACATCAGCTTTTTAATACTTTTGTGGGTCGCAGCTTAGACCTTGTGGGTTCGTGTCAGCTTCATCTGCAGAGTTTACTGGTCCTTCCAACATCTTAGCTACATCAGAAGAAGCTATCAAGAAAGCTGTAGATAAAGCAATGAGTTCTTTTGTACAATCGCAGTTGATGCCATTATTGGAGCCAATCATATCAATGATTCAATCCATGCACAAAGCACCAATGCAAGGTGAACTCGCTGAAGATCACATGGATGCTAGGTAATATACTATTTTCCAATCTATTTTTCCAAGTGACCTTATTGTATTCTGCAGTTTAAGGATCTATCTTGAATGTAATATTTATCGATGTTCTGTAAATAATTGTCGGGGTGATTTTGTGTTAGCTTAGCATATTTGTGATGACTTCAGTTTATGATGTTTCTATGATGTTTATCACCACTGCTAATTGAATATGAGAATGGGGAAGTGTGAAGACTGAACATAATTGAGAGAATGAATGTTCTTCTGAGTCCATGTATCATTCATTGAAACTTCT
>Ga0315915_1001318_pt1 | contig 29729 bp, 10 predicted proteins | sample MpolbnodulesMG_FD_207738 | JGI IMG/M metagenome (GOLD analysis project Ga0315915, IMG submission 207738) | Medicago polymorpha root nodule microbial communities from Los Angeles, California, United States - branched nodules | ecosystem: Host-associated > Plants > Roots > Nodule | place: USA... | reverse complement strand
TCCTGGTCACTAGAACGGAGGGATCCGCATGAGGCTGGTTTCACAGAGCAGTGAACACTTCCTTCTCTTGACAGTGGAGGGATTACAGGCTGCTGTATTCTCAGCCCATATAGCCTGGTGAGCCTAGCCCATTGAACCATCACTTTTTTGCTTTTTGTCTCTAAACAAGTTCAAAGTTTTATGTATCAATAATTTAAATAATCAATTTGTGACGCATTATATTGTGAGACACTGTTAATACTGTTATTTATGTTTTATAATCATATTATTGATCCTTCAAAATAATGATTGAGTTACAATATGTATGCCACTCTTAGTCTTGCTTCAAGTGGGTAGTTGAAAGTTCTTTGAATAATAAATAGCAAAGATAATTTCCCCAATAATGGAATTGAAGAAAATGTCTGTTACAGTGCCTCAATAACTATAAAGACCTTGTATTTTGGTGAGAAATTTGCCAAAAAAAGCTACAAATTAAGGACCATGTGATAAATTATAATTTGTGACTTGAAACCAACTTTGGTTCGGCCTACCGAAAAACACTAGTCTCGACAACATTCGAATCAAGGTGTGAGTTCTAGCTGTAAGAGAAGTTAATCAAGTAGTGGAAAATCACAAAGAAATAACTAAGTCAAATTAATCTAAATATCAGCCTCAGCTATACATGAAAAGATAGTTCTCTTCAAATTCCAACAAAAAACAATCAAAGCAATCCATTATAGACTTTAACATTATCATGGAAAGCTCTGAACATAAAACTAATTATTCTTATTAATCAAGATTACTAGGATGAACTCTCTTTTTTCCACAAAGAGGAACACCAAATAGCTTCACAGAAGAGCTATTACAATCCTTATCATTAGGTAATTGAGGTGATGATGAATCCAATTCAACAAGCTTCAAAATAGCAGCACTATTGTTGCTTCTTTGTTCAAAGGGTGAAGCAGGACTCACATGGTTTTGAATGAAATATATTATATCATTGTAAAGATTCTTCATGTGAGCAAGTTCTGATAACAGCATGAAATTCTTTCTCCTTAGTCTTTGATTATCCTCAGAGAGTGCTGTTAAGATATCAGTGTTTGATTTAGGAGATGGTAGTGGAGAATCAATCCAACAGATACTTTCATCTGGTTGAAAAATTTGTGGTGATTGTTCATAGTATTGTTGTTGAAAGTGTTGAGGGGTTTTTCTCCTGTGGATTTCACATAACAGATGCTTAGCTCCTTTTTTGAAGTAATCATTTGCAAACTCCCACCTATCAGCAACAACCTTCTTGAAACCCTGCAAGAAGTGGAGAAGTGTAAGTATATGTTTGTGAGCACATTTCACGTTGAAGACACGCATCAGACACCAACACGACATTGATACATGTGACTTTATTCCGCTCTTCCATTTTCTCAAATTATTGTCAGTGCTTCATAGCTTGCGAAACTGTTTTGAAGAGCTTACAGAAATAACTTACGACCTTTTCATAAGCCGTTTTCAGCATATTTTCATAAGTTTTCGAGGATACCTTCGGAAAACAGTTAAGAAATTATATGAATATAGTTTGATTCATGAGCATTTATATGATAAACACTTATGCTATAATCGTTTAATTAAGTTATTTATACAAACAGTTACTAAATATATGATGTTTTACTATCATAGTCAATCATGTAACTATAATAATGAACTGAACCACTGAATGCAATCAGATATAGGTTAGTTATCTTAAGTTATTCTCATGGTTAAAGAAGTAAGAAAAATGAAACTTTATGAGACCTTTTTACACTAACTAAAGAAGATACTTGTTCCAAATTAATTAACAAGGATAGTACAAAAACAATCAATAAGGATATAGAGAACATAGAAGTTAGAATTTGAAGATTCTCACATATGTATTTAATTGCCTAACAAAGCTTGAGAAGTTATTGTGCTTGAAAAAATTGGGAAGAAGATCTCTAGCAAACTCAGGAGGCCTCCAAACAACAAATGTAGTTTCATCATCACTCCAAGATACAATGTGGTCAGTGAGAGGATCATCAACAAGTTGGTATGTCTTTGTCAAGAAAGGAGCAGGCACTGATTTCTGTGACTCCATAGTGAACACCATGTTATCTTCACACCTCTCTAATGTGAAAGCCATCACACTAAACCAAAGACCTATGTGCTACTTATCTAATTTTATGCCTTGTTATGTTATAGTATTCTCTTACTCATTCACTAATACACCACCAAGTTTAAAATAACCTCTCTCACTCTCTTTCTATTAGAACAACAACTCTTATTCACAAATAATACACTAGGTTTGTTCAGAGAGTTCGGCCAATTGTGCCTACGTATCCGACTACAAAGTGGTTGTAATATTTTTCCATTAATCAAATTTAGGATTACATATTATGAATTTTGTTTAAATACTACGGTCTGATTTACAAGATTGTATCTGATCAGTAAACAACTTGTGTTTAAATACTACGGTCCAATTTACAAAATTATCTATGATCAATAAACTTATCTATTTACTGTTAAACTATGAGTCATACCCAACATTTTCACATTATAATTTTACTCTATCAAACAAAAATATACTATGACATAATATCATTTAAGTAACTCTTCTTTTGGCTATCTTAAATATTTTACTAACTTTAAGAAGCATATGACCATGTCAGTACAAACAATGAGTTTTTGTAGGATAAACTATAATAAGATCCAATGAGTCTATTAATTAGTTATTTGATTGTTCTCTCTGCTGCAGTGGTGGTGGATTGATGCTTCTTGAGAGATGAGCTATATATACTTTCTATTTTTATTTTTGGTGAAAAAACATTATATTAGGGTATAAATTTATTGGACTCTCCAAATTTTGTGCAGAAGGGAAGGGACTATTTAGTAATCAAAATTTCAAATCAAAACACTACTTGGAGTATAAAAGTCACAAAAAAGAAATGTAAAGTCTGCATAATACACATTTTATTTAGATTATTACAAAGTTTATGTCCTCTGCAAATACCTAGACTTAAGATTAATTAATTCAAAATGATAACATTTTAATTTATTTCTTCGTGTAAGACACATATATTTTATGGAACTTACTAAGTTTTGGATGGTTGCAATAATCCTCCAAAAAATTACTTACTTTTATGTATGTATATTGGCCCTCTATTTATAAGTGTCAGAAATTGTTCAATTTGTTGGTCCCTCCCTCCCCTCCACCCTTGTCTTTACTATGTAAGTGCATTTGAATGATTTGAAATTTGAAACTTGGAACACTAAAGGAAAATATTGGAAACAAAGCATTCTTTTTATTAACTATATTTTCACTTTATTTGGAAACATATACTTCCACATTATATATGTGACAGAATGAAATAACAAAAATAATACAATAAAATAAATGTCCATGCATTAATCTTTGTTTTTGCAATTTTCATCATCAAACCATCATATAAATCAAGATTTCAATATTATATATTATAATCATTTACACAAGTGATTTTTTTTAGGGAAATTCACACATAAGTGATATTTTTTATTTTTGATACTTTGTTTTGTGAAGAAATAATTTTTGTGGGGTGGGGATGAATGTTAGGTTGTGATCACGAGGACCACGTACATAATTTTAAATATTTTATCACTATGGTTAGTAGTACTTCAAAGTTACCTTCTTGTGTACATAACTAGAACATTACTGTTAATTATTAATTAATTATAAATAGTGAAGTTGTTTGGTACCTAGTATCAAGGTGGAACATTCTGACCATTATTCATCTTATATGTACAATATCCAAAGCACATCCGTGATTTAGTCTCATGGTGGAGGATATGTAGCTCCTTCTAGGTTCAAATCATAGAATTATATATGTATTTATTTATGCACTTGCATGATTATTGTAAGTGAATCTTCTGTTATTTAAGCAGGTTTTTATACTTCAAAGCTTCCTAACTAAATAAAACAAAAAAGAAAATGTAGTGCATGTGCATGTTCAGATCCCCTTTCTTATAAGGGAAATGATATTTGAACAACCACTTTTTACAACTTTCTCTTTCATACTCACATTATCTTTTTACTTTCTCTCTCTATTGCTTTGGTTTTTGTGTCAATACATCTTTTCCTTTGTAAAATTTTGGTTGTCACAAAAGTTGTCACATATATGAATGTTCAAATAACACAACTCTTCTTATAAATAGAAAATAGAAGCAACTCTAAAATCTAGCTTTAAATTAGAATTATTTAATTCCAATTGAAAAAACCAATTTTAACCAAATACAATATTTAAACATGTTAAAATCAATTATATTCCCAAATCTTAATATGAAGTTAAACTTCAATACGAAATTTGGAGCTTGAATTAAAAAATATTAGTCTCAATTTATTGTCTAACTCACTTTTATACAATCGTACACGTACCAAATATAATATTATGTTTGTGAAAACAAATGCAAGTTAAATCACTTTAAATTCATTTCACTTTTATTTAAAATCAATTTCATGATGCAAAATATATTTTCATTAACATAAAACCGGACACACTTTCTTTCAAAAAAAAAAAAAATACGGACACACTTATCTCTAGATTCTATTGTTTAATGAGTGGCATTAATCTCTATGATTTCTCTATTACTTTCTTCCTCCTCCTTTCTCACATTTACTTAGAAAATTAAATGGAAAGTGACTTACTTAAGCTCTTTTCTAATTTCAACACACCCAAACATCTCACTTGACTCTTGAGTCTTGATTTGTTGCACACTATTTGGTGGTCAAATTATAGGAAGACTCTAAAAATACCATGCATGACTCCTCAGAATTGGAAAGGTCTAAATAGATATTTCAATAATTGAGAAGATTCTATTCCAAAGTTAATATAACCATCATTTTCAGGTTCCAGTATATGCAAAGTGAAAATATAAATATGTTACATCACATGATCTATGTAAATCTCCATGTGACCCACTGCATGTCTTTTTTGAGAAAAAGAGAGAATGTTTTGTCTTTTATGTGTTAGCGCAAATCTAAATGCATAACATGTGAAGAAGAGCATGTGGTAACTGAATTTTGAAAAATAATAGTAAAGAAATCCAAAAAGGAACTATTATTGGATTAATTAACAAAAAGAGAAGTTTGAAAGCTTAGTGGTTTTGTTAGTTAATTAATAGTCAAATGTATGTTAACACATTGTAATTTAGTACAAGATTTCTACTTTAAAATTACCTTTACATTGAAGTATACCCATCAACTTAAAGCATAAAAAACTTCTAAAGTTAGATTAGTAGTGTCAACATAGTTGAAAAGTGAGTTGTTATGTGATGCCTCTTTTTACCAATAATTTGTTTTAAAAACCCTCTAAAATTTGAGGTTTATGTATTTATTCCAAAATAATTCTTTATTTAAGTTTATTAGTTTGAAGGATCAGTAATTTTGTAAATACATGTATAATTTTATTGACATCACTTCCTTTTCTTTGAAATTTTCAAGTAAACATTAAAAGCTTGCTGAAGTAAATTGTTTGCTAATTCAAGTTACTTCCAATTCCTTTTTCTTATTAAAGAAAACTTATAGAATATCAAAAAGACTACAGGTTAGTACTAATACTTTACAAAAGTTGAGAGATTCTGATATATATGAATATTCTCTTGACTACATTCTTTTGCTAATAATTTGGCTCCATAAAGATCATAGTAGAAAACCTTCACAAGTCATAGCTTTACATAAAAGAATGAAAATCAATGTATATATATACTATACTTTCAACGTTAAGTCATTGTATTTGTATATGCTTTTTACACTGGCAATCAATCATCGATTCATAACTGTGAGATTGTAAAATTAGTTTGACTTTAGTCATAATTTCTAAAATCAAACGTATGAATAATTGTGATTTGTTGACGATATAAAATCGGTGTATTGTTGTGTATTTAGGATAAAATCACACCAATGAATAACAAAGATGTGTGGAGCAAAGGAAGTGGTAATCAATGGATAAAGTGTCTCCAAGCAACAACAAAACAGACCTAAATCTAAGTGTAGAGCAACACCACAAGCATAATCAAAGCAATAAAGATAAACAATGAAAGAAATGAACAAACACACCAAGATGGTAACCCAGTTCGGTCCAATATGACCTACTCTGGGGGAGAGAGCAGCCTTCCAATCCACTAAGATGAAAGTGATACAAATGAGTTACAAGAGATTAGCTTAAAAGCTCACAAAAGAATAAGACCTAATTTCTACCCATTTTCATGTCACCCACAGTCTCAATGAATCCTAAGAGAAAACACAAAGGAAGCTTATGATCCTTCCAATGGTGAAATCTCACTACCCAAGGTGTTTACAGTGTTTCCCAACCCAAGAGAACCTCACTACAAAGACACTCAATCCTAAAGTTACCTCCTTTGTAATCCAAGTTTCTCTCACTTCAAGCTCTACTTCAAAATCTGCAAAGAAACACTTATATAGTACACAGTAACTGACACAATCGCGCCGCGTCAGTGAACAATCGCGTCACGATTGAAGCGTACGACACAAGGTACAACGGCCTTATCCAGAAATCGTGTCACGCTAGAACTCAATCGTGCCACGATTTTGGTCTTCACAGAATCAGAAATTTGAAGTCAATTTCAACATGTATCATAGTTAAACTCAAACTATTTACTTTAACAAAGCAATATAGCCAATTAATATATGTGCAAGCTTGCTGCAAAAGAGTGCCTCATGAGTACATGAAAAATTCAGCACAACATCTCAACCAAATGATGAAAAATCACATGCAAGAGATAAAGTGCAAGCTTTTAAATTTTAATCTATCATAAATTTATCACTACAAAATAAATGCATACATATAATAATGGGTTTCTATCCTTAGATTTTTGAATCATTACCATGTACTGTTTCGCCAATGTGGTTACATTCACAATGTTTCTCTCTTTTTCTGTCAAAGGTCCCATTCAACATGAAATATTTCATCGTGCAATAACTTTTCTTTTCTTTGTTGACAATAAGCAATGACTTTTCAATTTATCAGTGTTAAGATCCATTGGATGCACACATACTATAATTTAGAGAAATTTTTCATGAACACCTAGAGAGAGATTATTTAATTTATATGCAGTGTCATTGTAAATTTGTTTACATTTGCATTTAGCGTGTTTAGATGGTGAAGCAACAAAAGAGTGCCTCATAACACTAGTTAGTATGATCCTTTAGCTTATGCTAAATCGTGAAAATTCATCGAGATTCGATGAAAATCACTGCTAAACCAAAGGAGCGTTTATATTAGTTGTACTTGTAAAAAAAGGTTACACTTTCCGGGCCTAGAAATCAATCACTCTATTGTATTTGTACCCAAAAAAAAATTCTCTATTACATTATTGTTCTTTATTGAAAGTGCGTTTTGTTGTGGAATATCACTAAAGAATTGTCAGAACTGAGAAGCAATGGCCACCATAATTAACACCATGCATTTTCCTTTCTCTTTTTCTCTGAAGAACTTTGTTTGTTTACAAGGAAAAAGGTGAAAAAGTGATGGTTGGTACTTAGTGGAGACTTGAGACTTGAAAGACAAAAATACAAGAGATAGGACCATATTCTTCTAATCTTTCTACCTAGGAAACACAACATTTCATGTCAAGTGGTGCAGAATATTAAGATAAATTCATCCATCATGCTTGTGTGAACTTAAAAGTAATCGAAAAGGGCAAATTCCATAGGCTTTTTCAACCTTTTGCTCTCTCTTCCACATATAATAACTCGGATGGTTCTCTTGATTATGAGCAATTTCTAGTAACTTGTTTTACTTTTACATTCCCTTTTTATATGTATAAAAAAAATTAGATTAGGAGTGGTACACATAATGCAAGATAAGAGAGAATCATCAACGACTTATTGATAATTTACATTGCAATTTATGTACAATTTACCGGTTGCATCATTCTTGAGGAGAACACAAATTAGAGTTGGTGTGACTTGTGAGTGTAGGAGCAACGGTTGTTTGTATTTATCTATCATCCATCGAAATCATCCTTCTATAAATTCATCTAATACACACTACTCAATAAAGGTTTTTATTTTTGAAGAGGCTAAAATGAAAATAGAATAAACAAACTACTTTACCTTCTCCACACAAGGAGTGCTAGAGAAGAGTAAGGCTAAAATAACAGTTACATTAAATAGAAGAGAAAAAATCCCCAAATAATTGAAATTACATATGTTCTCCCAAACACAATAGGACTGAGTCACCACATATGATAATCAAAATTGAAAATGCATGTTTCACATTCAACTATATAAGATTGAATTTTAATTTTGTCAAGAAGGCGATGAAGAACGTCCTGATTTTGCTGGAAAATGTGAGCATTTCTTTTTGTCAGATGACCCAAATAGTCGAAAACCAAACGAGATGAAGAACCGCGCGTAACTTTTTTGAAGAGCCGCCCAAAGCCACAAAATGAATTAAATGGTCCGAAATATGAGACGAGTCAACCAAGATGAAGCCTAGCCAATCATAAACAACATTTCAAATTTGTCAGAAAAACTCACAATGAAGAAAAAAGTGATTTGCGTCCTCTGAATTATCACATCCTCCTACACAAAGCTGATCAATAGTTGTGAGAACACTCCACCTTATTAAATTGTCAGTTGTCAGAATACGATTACGGATAAGTCGCCACACAAAGTCGCAAACTTGGTAATAATGTGTGTGTAGATGGGTTCAATCCAATAACTTTTTTTAAAATTAAATATATAATTTTTTTATTTTTTTACTAAAACACATTTAAATTTTATTCATGATTGATATAAACATAATTAAGGAATTTTTATTTTATTTTTGAAGAAAATGTAGAAAAAGTCATAATTATAAAAAAAATGATTTACAAAAAAAACAAAATTATTAAAAACATATTATTTTTAAAATATAAATTTATTATAATTATTTTGATATGATTATTTTTATTAATTAAAAATAAAATACCGCAAGTCCGAAGCCACCTCTTTCGTGAACCGTTGTGGGTTATTGGAGCTCTATTGCGGACCATCGTAAGGTTGTCCAAACTCCGCCTCGTGCCAGCATTGTGAGCCACACAACCTCCCACGACCACTTTTATAAATATTAATTATTTATTAAAAATTATTAATATTAAGTAATTTTGAAAACAATTAAAATTTAAATATTCGTAAACTAATAAAAGAATCTCTTTTAGAAAAAACTTGTCAATATTGAAACAAACAAATTTTTTTGTCAAAATAAATTAATATTTACTTTTTTAATGGATTAGACTGATATTCATCCTTTGAAAATATAATAGTTGATGGATTGAATTTTATTTATTTTTGTTAAAGAATTTGTAGTTGATTGTTAATGTATTAATAAATGATTTTTTCATTCATTTTCTGTGCAATTGAATAGGATTTCGTCGTAAAAAAAAGACGAGGGTATTTAGGTAATGAAATTGAGTTTTGCTCTAATTTTATTTTTGACAAAAACAAAATGATATTCATTCATTCAAATCGAAAGATTACATCATTCAATGCCGCTAAAAACGTAAGGGATGAATATGCGAACAAACTCACAGCATCCAAGTTAATAGCATATAACGGCATACTGTCTACAAAAATATATGATAAAATTAAAGTGACCGGAATATTCATGGTCTTCGTATCTGCAACGTTGATGCCCAAATCTTTGATTGAATAATCGATCTTTCAATGTGAATTAAATGAACACCGCAAGAAAACGGGAAATCAAACAACGCCGCACAAGACGACGAACAACAAACCACCACACTTAGATGATGAAGTCACAAAGAAAAAACCTAGATTTATTTATGTGAAAATCACTTATTTAGATTAAAATAGAGAGAAAAAGATGAACATGAGTGATTCCAGGTCAAGAATTGACCCAAAACCACCCTTCAACGAAGAAAATGGAAAAAAAAACCTAGAGTGAGAAAATTAGAGTCGACTTATTAGAGAAAGAGCAGAGGCTGATCAACACAACCAACATCAATTACAGGATGTATTATCTAAGTTTAATCTAAATAGTTTTGCTGTAATCTTGAACATAAGATTTGTTGGAGAATATATATTATCTCAAAGTGAGGATAGATTGATGGAATAAATGCTTTGTTGATAGAGGTTTTAACCATAATCCACAGAGGTTTTTGTGGTTCGGCGGTGGGATTATCCGTAAAAAAAACACTTAATTTATGATTGAGATTGAGAGGTCTAGACTCTAGACTAAACCATACCTTAATTTTTATTTTCATTTTTAAAAACTCGGTATGACTAAGTAATCTCATAGGTTTAATTAATATCATTGTCTACTTAAAGGGAATGAGAACAAGTTTTAAATGAGATTAAAAGAGTAAATATGATTAATTAATCATGTAAATAATTAATTTTACATATATTTTATGGGTAATGATATCCAGTGCCGCACTGGTTAAGAAGCAATAAATTCATAGATTCTACTTATTTACCTTAATTAAAGTGAGAAATAATAAGTAACTAATTAAAATTAATAAAAGTTGTGGTCAATACTCTCTGAAAGATGCTATTTTTTTTGAAGAAGATTTAATTACACATTTAATGATTTTGTATTTGATATTTTATTTGAATATGTTTTATCTTTCAACAAATTTTAATTAAAAAAATGAAAGAAAACAATATGCTCTGAGTAAAATTCACGGGATGAAAAAAAATGGTGCAAAAAAAAATTCACGGGAAAAAAACAATACTGTTGTGAGGAAAATTCACAAAAAGAAATCAAATAATATTATGTTTCTATTTCATAGGATATAAATTGGTCAACTCTCAAAATTATATAATAGTTATGTCTTTAAGAGAGTATTGAATATAATTTTAATTAATTGGTTTATTATTTCTCATATTAATTGAGATAAAATAAATGGAACTGATCAATTTATTGTTCCTTAACCAGTGTCCTGGGGACAACGGTTAGCAGCACCCATATTTTATTACGGATGTAGTTCATCATTTTTGTGCAGAAAGTTTTTATTTTTCTTTTGAATATTATTTTTGAAAAAGATTTTTCTTTTGAATATTATATATTTCATTTAAAAGAAATTAACGAGATATGATTTGTAGAATTGTATTGCCGTGTGGGTAACGGAAAGCTGTAGTACAACTATTTCATTTTTTGACTCAAAGTAGTACAACTAATTATCCCTCTTTGATTTTGGTTGAAACCGGAAGTAGTACAAATGTACAATGTTGTACTCTCACAAAGCACATAGATAGATGAATTCATTTCCATGACAACATGACAAGTACTTGGGTGTAGTACATTTAAAGCCTATAGAAGTACCATGTTTGAGGCTATATATCATTTGCTTGAAGATGACATAATTCATTACTTGATAGTTGATACAAACCATTACATTCAAGCTAGAAGATATTGAGGTAGAGATGTTCTACAGGGTCGACATGAGACCACATGAAGCTATCATGTGTGTCTAAGTTACCCAACTCATGTGTTCTCAGGTCGCCCCTGCTGATTTTTCTCTGCTAAATTGCACATTTTACTTTCAAATGAAGTGAAACTGGTTCATGGAAGCACAAAAGGTAAAATATGTTCAATTCTGTGGATATGATTTAGGTAATCAAACTATAGGATTGCGTTATGTTCATCTAATTAAAAAATTGGGTTGTATTATATTTCATGTAATGTAATATTTTCTTGTGTGGAGATTTTATTTTATTTTTCAAATGGAAGAGTCCATCAAATTTGTTTCATAGGTTTTTTGACGGAGATTAGCAAACAACAATGAAAATTTTGTACTAATAACATGTACTTCATATTATTTTCACAGGGTAAATGGAGAATGTGCCAATCCCTGATCCCTTTTACCCACCCGGTCACTCATATTGTTCAACACCAATAAATTTTTCACACAAGAATATAATTAAGTCAAGTGCAGAAAACTTGTTACTTTTGTTAAATTTAATTTAATAAATTCTTCAAACATTAGTAATAACAGGACAAATGTATAACTCAACCAGGCTGGACACCTCTATATAGGTATCATAATCACTAACTAAAAAAAACTTATGAATAATCAAACTGAACATCATTATCAAAATTTGAGCTGAGCTAAGTTAAGCTAAGCAGCAGGTATCGATTAAGTTGCAGGTATCAATTAAATTAAAATTCTCACAGAAGATTGAATAGATAGTAGCTCTTCCTCCGTTACTTTCTTCCAAATCCCACCTACCATAAGGTATCCTTTCCCCTCTTCCGTCGGAGATTCATCCTCTTCCATTGGAGATTCATCGTTTAATTCACCAAATTCTTCAGTCTCCCTCATTTTCTTAACAGTTGAGTTATCAAGTAGCTGAATATCTGAAGGGGCATTTCGCTTGGCACTATGTTTGATCAGTTTCCAATTCCCTTTCCTTTCTGATGCTTGATTGTGTTCTTCGTTATAAATAACATCAAGAACGGGATGGCAACCAGATGAACCAACAACCCGAGGCAACATGCCAATTGGACATGGGTTCCATGACTTTGCCAAAGCCCATACCTCTGTTTCTTCAGTCTCACAATTCATTTCACTTGACTTTTTATTTCTCATTATCTGTTGTTTAACAAAGTCAAGCTTTTTATATGCTTCACGCATTGATTCCTCGAATTGGGAAACATTCATCGACAACAATAAAGAGCTTTGATTGTCTGCATTGTCAAAAATGTTCAACAAAGCAAGACCAGAGAGCAATTGAACTTTCTGCAACAAAGATCTGTCATATATCAGTTGTGCGAGATGAAGAGCTGAATCCATGACCTGCTTGTCGCAAAGATGTGATATTAGAAGACATTTACGAACAAGTTCATGCAAAACCCTCTTCGGCATATTTGCTGCATTAGAAAGTGTTTTGCCAAGAATTCGAACAAGCCATGCAAACAAAGAAGAAAGATAAGAACTTCGATGAAACTCTTTCTTTGAGTATGCAATCCCAATACTTGGGTTATCTGCAAAAGAGATCAATATAAGAACAAAAAAGAAACTAAGCATACAAATTTCGTATTGTCAAAACAAACACCCCAACTGAATTAAAGGATGGAAATTTTTTAAAAACTCTATGATTTCATGTTGGCTTAAGGAAACTCAACCAAGAAAACATTCCCATCAGCAGTGCAGTACAAAAACCATGGAAGTGTCTAGGGCTTAACAAATAAATAGTGCATTAAAAGACGCAAGCACTCAAAATAAATTTCCAAGCACCCACAACAATTAAGCGAATTGAAACTTCCGATGTAAAAGAGAAATGTGGTCGGAAAGAATAGCTGCCTACCTTCTTCACACTTCATATCTTCCCGAGCTTCAATCCTATGAAGAACTTCCTTAAGGAGGTTCAGAAATAATTCTGGTTCTTTATTATACAATCTGAGTATGACAGGCTTCCAATCAGCCAAAACATTATCTATGGTGGGACCAGCAGAAGCATCACTCGTTTTCTTTTTGAACTCTGAGGAACTTGATGTTTTCAACAAATAATCCAACAGCACCGACACAACTTCTGAAGAGAAGGAGGAATATAACCGAAGAAGAGATTTCAAGATCCTTTTAATCGGTTTCTTGGGGGCTGAAAGCATCACAAGCTATTAGTACATCAATACCCAAAACATTAATTATTACTGATGATACACTGTCACAAAGTACTTGTGATTAACTTGTTTTTCAGAGTAAAATAAAATTATCCAATATCTTGTAGACCAGCTCTAAAATATTAAATAACCCAATACTTGAGATTTTTTATAAGCAAAAGAAATTAATTAAATTGCGGAAAAAGTATAATCCTGGAGGACCAAGAATTCAAAGAGAGAACATCACGACTCAAACAAGTGAACCAGCCTCTAAGCATGATAGAACTCTAAGAGAGATAGACAAGAAACTCATGAAAAAATAGCCTGTGATTTATAGCCCTGCAAAAAGGCATATAAAACAACAGTGTTCTATAAAAGAGATGAAGTAGAAAACAGGCCTACCCTCTCTTTGGGCTAGTAAAAGCACTTTATTTTGTCGATAATACACCCCAAAATTTAGCCTCTGTGATAATAGGCAAAGAACTTCCACATGCCAAAATTTTAAATTGGGCTTTCAACATTAAAGTATTAAACGGATCATATGCATGCCAAACCAGACCAAACCAGATGGGATCTATGATACGATGAATCTCTTTAAAGAATAAAGTGATCTAAAGGGCTGTAAGAACAGACAAGTGTGTAAGACATTGGTTAAAGTTACAACATGAAGAAAAAGGAACACAGCTTACTCACGATTTCCCTTGAGAAGTAAGGTACTAGACTCGGGACTCCTGCCAACTTTCAAACAGATTGCTAATTCACGAATCATAGTCTTGATTTCTTTTTTGATGTTTGCATTGTCTTCACCATGAAAAGGAATTGCTTTGCTCTGAGGTTCCCAATAATTAGATTTTAACCAATCAAGTGCCTGAAAGTATCAGTAAGACAGTAGATGAGTTTAGAGCAGTGAGTTGAAAATACTTGGTATGGAAGGAACGAGTGTATATATTAAGATCTTGGAAAGAAACAAATTATAATTAAATAGGTAACCACATGAATATGGCTGATTCCCATGCGTTATCGAAAAACATATGTGCATAATTAGTCAAACTAGTCCAATTCCAATAAAATAAACTCTAGTTAATGTTTGTATTCTAATATCATGGATCTATTAAGAACTACCTATCTATACTGATAAAAAAAGTTAACTTTTTCCAAAACAAAATATAGCTAACCCAATAAGCTTTGTGCAGTACGGATGACAACTTTGATACACAAGCTAGGTTCCAAATGCCTCTTTCTAACACAACATACTCAAGTTGGCACATTGAAAATGATAACAGTAAAGCTATTATCTAGTTCTTACATACAGTCCTCTGAAACCTGATGGAAGAGAAGCAGATGTTACCAAGGTCCTATGATATCAAATGAGGTTTTCACAGAGAAGACGATATTCTATAAAGGATATACCACAGGCACCAAGGCCAGGAGTTAAGACATCATTCTTTAAAAGGTCAAAGGGAGAAGAAAAGCTCTCAGCAGATGATCTTCTCTAAAAGCGGCTTATCAGGTGATAATTACCAACTACAAGACAAACATAAATTTCACTATATACACTCAAAATGTTGTGTTAAACACAGACCTCATGAGAGAAAATTTGTTCCAATTCTTTCCTAAATGCTAGCAACGTAACCAAATTATGGACCACACACACACACTTGCTTACAATTTAATCCCAAAGAAGTAAAAAGATTGTCAAGACATATAGTTAAACAAGTCAAAATGAGCCATACCTTAATTGAGGAAATACGAGCAAGCTTGAGAGATGGAAGCCCACGATGCGATACCTCTGAAATAGCAGCAATAAGTAAAACAAAAAGCAGGTCTTTAACATGTTAAAGCAAAGATCTTTCAGAATTACAAAGATCATGACCCAATTAGCATAGCATCATGCAAACAAAACAATGATAAACAAGAGTTATAGAATAAGATGAAGCTTGGATTACCTTCTAGCTACAAAAGCAACAAAACTAAATTTATGGTTCTTTGCATACAAAATAGTCATAACATGATTAAAGATGCTAATGGAGAAACTAAATATGAGACCTTGTGGAAAAAATTATATGCCGAAGGAAGTTATAACTTATACTAAAAGTTTTTTTTTTTTAAAGAGCTCCTTATTATTAAAAACTCTTATCTTAATTATTTCTTTAACATTAAAATTTGTTTGACAAATTTATCCAAAAAGGCTCTTAAGATTTTTTACCGTGACGAATATCAACCAGCATGCGTGGAAGGCCTTTTTCGTCAGCAGCCGCCGCTATTGTCGTATATTCTTTCTTCCGCGACTTCTCAGCATTCTTCGCAACAGCATTCACAATCCTTTCGGGAAGAAAGACAGCACAATCAAATGTTAGAAGAGTCATCAACAAGGTTACTAGAAAACTAGTAGAAGAAAGGTAATGAAAAAAGAGGTCAAACCTCATACTCGCTACGGAATACAGATTGATGAGAATTTGCTCTGAAACAGAACCATCATTTGATAGATCCTGTCTAAATAAAATAAAATTTAAAAAAAATAATAATTTACAGACATAAGCATTGATGAGTTTGTTTGGAAGAACTTATGGAAACAACTTATGACACGTCCATAAGTTGTTTTCGGCTTATTTTCAAAAGCCTTCGAGGTTAACTTGTGAAAATAGTTTATAGCTTATATGAAAACAGTTCCATTTTATTTTATCTGTTGTTATACCTATTTTTAAATAAGCCCTTATATGATAACTGCTTATGCTACAGGTGCTGATCTAAGTTCTTTATCCAAACACAACTTTATTCATGGTTGTTGTTGTTGTACCTAAAAAAATAGGTAAATTTTGAAGAAGTGATGCAACTGGCCTAAACACTAGCGAGACTATTTCTGAGAACTTATAGAAACAACTTATGACATGCCATAAGCTGTCTCCAGTTTACAATAACAAGCTCTCCAGGATAGCTTCTGAAAAAATAGATTATAGCTTACGTGAAAATAGTTTAACTTTATTTTATCTTTTGTTATATAAATAGCATATCCATAAACACTTATAACATAAGCACTTATAAACTGTTTTCAGCTTATGACAATAAGCTCCCCAGGACAGCTTCTAAAAAATAGTTTGACTTTAATTTATCTTGTTGTAGAAACAGCTTGTACATAAGCACTTATAAATTTAAGCTGTTTATCCAAACATAATGTGTCAGTGCCGTGGCCGGTGTCTGTGTTATGAATACCTAAAAAAGGGGTCCATGTGCTGAATTTCAAGGAATAAAGCAGTGATATCAATGAGTTCTGGCAAGCAACCTCGAGTTCGCCACGCGGAAATCTGAAAAGCAGAAACATTACACAATTAGGTTACATGAACATTATGTTATGATAAAATTGCAATGTATATATGATAAAAAAATAAAGTTAGTTACGCGTTTAAGAGCATCGGAAAATGAGTTGGGAGAATCGGAGAAGAGAGAGTCTCTAACGAAAAGCCACTCGTTCCAGTTCAACCATGGAACTAGTTTACGGGAATTTGATGATGATTTTGAATCGTCTTGGAATCCTGGAACTTCGTTGAATCCTAATGGTGGTTCCTCCTCCATCTGAAGGGGAAAGGGGATGATGGAAGTGGAGGTAGTTGCCGGCGCCGGCGGTGGTGGAAGGGATTGAGACATGAAAAACCCTGAACCCCGTGGTGTGATTATAGGGTTCAATTTTCTTGTTGCAGTTAAAGGTGTAACTGAAGGAAAAAATACCAATTTTTTATAGGAAAAAACTTAGTTGCAATTTCTCAGCTTTTCGTAGGGTTCTTAACTAAATTTACCATGATTTTCTTAAATCCATAACTCTCTCAAAGTTTGTTATCTACTAAAAAGTTGTATTTTTAGTTAAGAATCATACGAAAAGCACCTAAGGAATTGTACCTAAGTTTTATCCTTTTTTATATTAGAAAAATTTACAACATCTTTGCAAAGACCAAATCCATATTTTAAACCATATATTTTACTTCTTATTGTCAAAACTAAATTGAGTAAAAATTGTATGTCCTAGCTCAACCGGCAAAAATACTGAAATTGTTAGGCCGAACGTCATGATCGGGGTTCGAACCCCAATACCTCTAGTTTGTGTGTGTGAGTTTATGATCGTTTTGTCATCTCATCTACCTACCCAAAAAAAAAATTGAGTAAAAATTTACATAAACATAGACATTTTTTAAATAACCAGAATTTTAAAAACTTTGTTTGAGGAGTTTGTCTTTCCTCTATCTAATGTCTATTTATAAAATATATTGACGCATGTGATAGTTTTGTGGGATTCATGTAATAATTTTGTAAGATCCATTAGTGAGATCCACTTAATCACTAAGTTATCATATTTGTCTCTGTCTCTTGTAAATGAGTATTAAATAGAGGAAAATCAAACTTGTATTTGAGAGTGTCTAACAAAGCCGAGGACATATTTGATAGTTTATGCATATATTTTCAAAAGTTTACGAAACAAATTGCAATGACTTACATAAGTTAAGAGATTGAATTGGTCGATGTTAATTTAGGACACCTAACTAAGATTTTAACATAAGTTAAACCATCAAAGTGAAGTTTTAAAATAAGTTAAAGAACCAATGAAAATTTTAAGCAAAAAAATATACAATGATGTTGGGTTAAGATCTTGATGGTGAGATTTGATCCATCAGATTAGTCGGTACTTGAGTCAGATACTGAGTTTTTAAAAACAAAAAAGAATAATAGAGATTTTTCTACAAAAAATAAATAGGCAAAATTACCTCGTTGGTTCCTGTGACTGTGTTTCTACGATGATGAGGTAGTCTAATTTTTTGAAGAAATTCAAATTCTTATATGTAAATACATTGTTTGAATGACTAATTTGAAGAAGTTTTAAAATAAAAATAATTATCTGCGAAGACCCCTAAAAAAATATTTACGGAATATTTTGTTCAAATTAAATTTAAGGAATTTTAAATTACACTTAATGTTATGAATTTTAAATTTCTTTTTTGTCATAATTTCTTAAAAAAATTTCAAGCTCGCCCATATTTTACAAAATTTTAGATTGAGTCCTATAATTTACAAAAAAAAAATGCAAATCGCCCCTTCAAAATTTTCACAATTTAAAAACTGACCCAGTTTTTTCAATTTTCAAATTTGATCCAAAAATGTTAACAAAGCAATTTCTATTACTTTATCCAAACAAAAACAGTTAAAAAAGGAGACAAATCAATTTAATCATTTCAATTGTCTATAACTTTAAATTCTCTAAAATTTTAAAAAATGTTTTTAATTAATTTCAAAAATGATTTGGTTATTAATATTTATTTCATGTCATTTTAATCCATTTGCATATGGATATTCTAGCTTCGAATATATGGTTTTATTTCTACGCGAAGCTTGATAATTCACATGCAAGGATAATTTAGACAGACGCAGAATTTTTCTACCAGTGAATAATTTGTGTGTAGATGGTTGTGATTTGGAGGAAACAACAACGCATTTGTTCTTACATAGTTCTCAGTTTGGTAAATATTTGGTTCTTGACCAGGAAATGGCTTGGTGTTAGTTCAGTTCACCCCCTATGCTTAGAGGCTCATTTCTTACAGTTTGGTAAACTTTGTGATTCTTCAAAAGTTTTGCGTCCTCATTTACAACTTATATTGCTTGCGACAGTCTGAGTTATTTGAAAAGAAAGGAACAGTCGAATAAATTAAGTTATTTTCTTTTGTGTGGTTAGAAGTAGGTAAAATTACACTTGCTTTTAATTATCACAAATGTATGGATATGACCTATGACCTTGTAAACCCGTTTGTGTTTTTCTTTTCTTTTGAGCGTGTAGCTCCATCGTTTGAACTCTTGCAATTTTGCTGCCTACTTGAGCATTTCTCAGGTGGCATTTAGCCTGAGACAGTGAAGTTGTTTCCCACCATGGGAAAGTTAGAGATTAAACCAATAGATCTAATCAAGAACACAGATTTACTATGGTCTGTCTATATCAAATCTCTCCTTAACTCCTATCTCCACCTTCAACCTCCTCTCTCCACCCTCAAGAATATAACCACTCCAACCACCACCATGTTGAATTACAGTCTTCAACCTTTTCCATTAAACAATCTTCACTGTATTTTTTATTTTTACTTGTCATTGGATGGAAAAAAAATCAAACATTTTTATTGAAATATTGGATTATTAACCTTGTGAAAAGAAGAAGAAAAAAAAAACCACACTGTTACAATACATCCATAACAACAACTCATAAACTAAAACCTATAAAATCTAAACTTAATTTCAAAAACAAAAATAATGAATATAAAAAATGTTAGTTCTACGACTCCTCTTCTCTATTCCCTTCCAATCTCCATGATACGATACTATGGGAGTGGTCACACACTTGCCATTGGTACTTCTACAATTTCATTGCTTTATAATTCCCACCATGTGAAATGTGTTAAGTTATGCAATATTTAACATGTTCCTTTCCTAACTTCATGGGTTGGGTGAGAAATCTCTGATTAGATTTGAAAGAAAAAGCAAGATTTGTTGTCCCTTTTTTTTTGAATCTAAGATTTGTTGTCTCTCGTAAAATTCCAGATCTAGAGGATGAATAAAGTATAGGTAGACCATGATAAGATCAATACACCTCTTTAATCTAATGATAAAAATCTGACTTTTCCATGGTGGAAAACAACTTTACTGGCCCATACTAAATGCCACCGGTAGGCTCCTGATCAGTTTAATAAAATCTTTTTAACTTAAAAAAAAATCACATGCAAACATACCAATAAATAGAAGGAAAAAAATAGAAAGGACCAAATTATTATCTAAAATTAAATTAAAGGACACATGTAATATTACTTTAGTAAGTAGACCATTTATAAAAAAGTGTTTGTTTATAAATATAAGATTTATACATAAAAAAGATAATTTAGTAATAATTATACAATTTATCACTCAATTTTTTTTAATACCTGCGATTATCGCAAAATAATCATAGTATTAACAAAACAAGTGAGATTGATATCACATATTCACCCAAAACCTTAAATTAGTAGGTATATAAGTCATCTCACTTGTATGTCCAAAATCTACATTTCCATCAAATATAGAATTGTAACTCATCACACTTGACACATTAACATCTTTTATTTAAGTTTGCAACTCTCTGTGTCCATAATCACGTGACATATTCAAATACGATCAAACGAAGACACAATATATTTAAAAAGGTTGATTGGTGATGGTTTCATTGAGGGAGGTTTATGTTCCTTTCTCACATGAGAATAGAGAAAACAAATAAGACGGGAAAAAAGGATACGAAAAAGGGGTTTGAAAATGAGAGAAGATAAGGGAAAATAATTAAGCAATGTGTAATTTGTTCGTGAAGGTATATGAAATAGTGCGAGTTTGCCAATAAATCTATGAGTTCATTGAAGGATTTGGAGATTTTTGGACAATTACTTTACCAAAAAATTAGGTTCAATTAAAAAAATGCAACATATTTTTAAATATCTAATAAACATGTATTTATCAACCCAACATAACACATTGATCATTTTTTTATTATCATTTGCCACCAACGGCCAAAAGTAAAAATTTGAAATAATTGAGGTTAAATGAAAAAATTCACGAGAAAGAGAACGACATTCAAAAATTAAATTTTAAGATCGAAATGTTAAAGAGTTAATTGCAGTTTTAGTCCCCTATTTTCAGCAACTCATGAAATTGGTCCGTTCATTTTAAAATCACTTAGGTTTGGTTCGTTTATGCTAATTTTAGACTCAAAAACAATGATGTGACATATTTTAAATAATCTAACATACAGTCTGAGGATGTATAATGATCAATATCCATGTAATTACCTGAAAACTCCCTAAAAGTTTGAACTTAAATATGACTTATCACCATTTTGAAGTTCAAAAATTTGAAAGAAGGACCAAAATTAGGTAATTTTGAAATGGAGGGACAATTTCCGTGAGTGAGTGAAAGTAGGAGGACCAAAACTGTAAATACGTCAGAGTTAAACAAATAACATCTAAAAACTAAAAAAAATAGTTCATCATATTGCTGTGAGTTCCAGCCTTCCGGGGGATCTTACATTAAGTTTGATCACCACGTTAGATTAAAAGAAACCACACAAGTAAATTTGACGCCACATCTTCACCATAAACCTTATGATAGTAGGTATATGAGTCATATCACTTATATGTTGTTCAATTTCTACTCTTGCATCCAATGTGAAACTTTAAATCGCACTTGACAGATTAACATTTTTTCTAAAGTATGAGACTCTCTGCATCTATGATCTACCACTAAGAATTACTCATGTTTCCCCACAAAGTTGAACCGAGCTAAAAAATTGTCTTTCGACCTTACGGGAGAGCCAACACTGATGTTGATAGACTCATTGGTCCCAGAGCAACCACACAAATGAGCATGATATCACATCACATCTTCATCCAATATCCTAAATTTGATCGACGAAATTCTGCCCGTGTTGGACACGGGTTTCCATACTAGTTATTGGAAAATAATCATAGTATTAACAAAACAATAGAGTAATCAAACATTTTTTAAGTGGTCATAAAAAAAAAAATCCGTTGGCACATTGATAGCGTGGAATCAAAATATAGAAACAACTCCTGAAGCTGGAGTCTGTACTGTAGTGATGATGATCAGCTTCAGTTTTCAACTCTTTCTTCCTATTTTCTTCTTTTTTATCACAACTTCACTTTCACAACATGCTAACAACCAGGTCAGTAACATCACATGCATATCTCTCTCTCGTGTTGACTTTTATTTTTATCACCACTTTTTTCATTTCTTAACTGATTATTTGAACTGTGAAATTCAGTTTTGTGAAGCAGGAATTGAATACGGAGAGTCCACATGTGGAACTTCATCTTCCAACAAGTTGTTGATCAAAGGTGGTACTGTTGTCAATGCTCATCACCAACATGTTGCTGATGTTTATGTTGAAGATGGCATCATTGTTGCCGTCCAACCAAATATCTTGGTACTTTGCTTTAATTTATTTATTTTTATCTTATTTCTATGAGTGAATTCCCATTCTATATACCAAACTGATGAGAAAAAATATACATCCAATTTAGGTATTGTTTGATTGAGTTATTTGAGTTTATCTATTTATGGAAACAACTTAAAACATGTTCATAAGCTGTTTTCACCTAGTAACTCTAGGATATTTTATGAATACAACTTATGGCTTACAAGTATATGAAACAATTTGACTTTATTTTATCTTTTTTTAGAAGTAGTTTATATATAAGCATTTATATAAGCGCTTATGCTATAAGCACATAGTTAAGTTGTTTATCCAAACATGATATTAGTACTTTAGAAGATTCTCTCAAAATAAAATAAAATTAGTACTTTAGAAGAAGTTCACAAGTAATGACAGAGTGAAAGATATTCCTCTGTTATAGGACAGAGAATGAGAACCTCCTAAGAATTGAAGAGAAAGGAATTAGACTTAATTTCATTGATGATTGTAATAGAGGAAATACAAGATATTAAATAGGCAAAGTTATTCTAGATCCTTCCTAACAAACTAGTGAGTCATCAATCTTCTAGAACCAATGAGTCACCACTAAATGGCAACATAATCATTCCACTTCTTAGGTGTAGTATGATCCTTTTGAGCCTCCCTAATTCATTGGACTCAATCTTCAATACTTACTCTTCAATCCCTATTCATTGCCCCTCATATCCTTGCTCGTATCAAGTAACCCTGAGGATTACTAAATTAGGACATGTTTATCCAATCGTCTTAGATTATTTTGGGTTTTAAAATTGTTTTTGTGGCTAATTAGAGTGTTATCCTCTCTAGGTCTCAGTTCGAATCCCAAAGGTGCCAACAATTCATGTGTTGGTTCAGTCCATGCATAGCTTTGTTATGGCTTCAATTGGGCCCCCTGCTAGTGGACAATGAGATTGGTTCCTCAGATTGGTCGGTCCTTGGATCGGATTCTGAGTTTCCAAAAAAAAGGGACTGATGTGTTCCAAATTGGTAATTTTGATGAACTATACTGTGGACTTTTATTTGGGAGAGCCTAAATCGGATGCCACATTTTCTTTTGGAAACTAAAAGAACTAAAACCGGTCTTTACTAATTTTTTTATTTCAATCCATTATCTTCTTGCCTATTTCTGTCCTTTTTATCTTTGAGTTATGCTTCAAACACTTTTTGAGCTGATTTCCTTTTTGTTTGTTCAATGGTTTTCTTTGTAACAGTGAACCACATTAAGTTTTGTTACTTTCTGTTATTTCTAATGTCTGTATTGTTTGGTTTGTTTCTTATGTAATTTCTATTGTCAGGTTGGAGATGATGTGTATGTGATAGATGCCACTGGCAAGTTTGTCATGCCAGGTTAGGCCTTAAAGATTTTTAATCTAACTCCTATATACACTAATTCAATATTACTATCATTATTATCATCTTTTATGTGACAAACTTTTGAATGTTTGTTTTGTTTGGACCAATAATAGGAGGCATTGATCCTCACGCACACCTAGGGATGGACGCGTTGGGTACTACATCAGTAGACGACTTCTTCAGTGGTCAGTCTGCAGCATTAGCCGGTGGAACAACGATGCACATTGACTTCGTTATACCAATTAATGGGAATTTAACAGCTGGTTTTGAAGCCTATGAAAAGAAGGCAAAAAATTCTTGCATGGATTATGGCTTTCATATGGCAGTTACCAAATGGGATGAAGCTGTTTCAGCGGATATGGAGATCATGGTTAAGGAGAAAGGTCAAAATTAATTTCCTTCTCGTGCTTTATTATTATGCGGTAATAAGTAACGACCCTTTCCATGATTTTTGATGAATTGATTTTAGGTAGTTCAATATTGCGTGTACGACTCATAGTTTACTGATAAGTGGCAGGTTGCACGAGGGGTAACTTGTAAACTGCACTGTAGTATTTAAACACATGTTGTACTTTTTAAACCCTAAGCTTAATTAATAGAAAGGCACTTCATTTGTAGACGTAGGCAAAATTGACCGAACTCAAATATTGTGTGTTCTATGTTTGCGACATCATTTTTTCGTAGGTTTACTTCCGAACTAGGGCTGTTGTCCTAACAATAAGTAATAACCCTTTAGATGGTTTGGAGGAATTGATTTCAGGTAGTTCGTCTATGTTTCTTAATCTCAGGTATCAACTCTTTCAAGTTTTTCATGGCATACAAAGGATTTTTTATGGTCAACGATGAGCTTCTCCTGCAAGGATTTAAGAAGTGCAAGTCTCTTGGTGCCTTAGCGATGGTCCATGCAGAAAATGGAGATGCAGTGGATGCAGGGCAACAGAAAATGATAGAACTTGGAATAACAGGCCCTGAAGGGCATCCTCTTTCAAGGCCTCCAATGGTAAATTCTCTGCTTTTGTTTTGATGAACAACATTTAATTGGCATGGGATCTTAGATTGGTTATTACTTATTTTGTTTTCTTATATTCTTTGATTACTGTGTCTTGGATACCTATGTAGTTGGAAGGAGAGGCAACTTCTCGTGCTATTCGCTTGGCAGATTTTGTGAACACTCCTTTATATGTTGTTCATGTAATGAGCATCGATGCAATGGAAGAAATTGCGAAGGCTCGGAAATCAGGTTCTTCACTCTAATCCTCTTAAGGGCTGTTCTCTCATTTTTTGTAAATGTGTTGCATAGTCATAATGCATTCTTTAAGAGAAAGTAGACAATTTCACATGTTATTTTCAAACTTCAGGACAAAGGGTAATTGGAGAACCTATTGTCTCTGGGTTAGCCCTTGATGACTCTTGGCTTTGGCATCCTGATTTCAATACTGCAGCAAAGCAAGTTCACTACTTCTTTCCTTTTCTTTTGGTAGTTGTTATTTCTTGTCTTAAGTTTTAATAATTTAATTTGTGTCGGTTCTCATGTTTCAGGTATCTCATGAGCCCTCCTATTAGGAGTAAAGGACATGACAAGGCCCTTCAATCTGCCCTTGCAACAGGAGTTTTGCAGGTTTCACATCTAATTTCAAAAATCTTGAGTTTAAATATCATATGTAGCACACAGTTATAAAAGTGATCGCATAATGTTGTTTTGCATCTAAAACTTTCATCTACGATTGAATTTGCTTCATATATTGCAGCAAAGGACTGAATATTTAGTGGCACGGTTGTTAAACCTTCCAAGTCTGTTGTTGCAATGGATTGTTTAATATGTTCTGAGCTCAACTTTATTCTCTTTACTAAGATTACTAGGATTATTCATTTGACAAAATGATTCTTTTTACAACTTCGCAGCTGGTAGGAACTGATCATTGTGCCTGGAATTCCACCCAGAAAGCTCGTGGAGTTGATGACTTCCGCCAAATTCTGAATGGTGTCAATGGTAATCACTCAATGTGTGGTCTAAATGCATTATGTTTGATTTCAAAGTGTTAAATTATTAATATGAATTACAACTCAAAATCTGTAGGTATTGAAGAAAGGATGCACGTAGTCTGGGACATAATGGTGGTATGATAATAAACTTCTACCTTGCCCTCACTTTCTTGTTAGATTGTTGAAAAGGGTGAGGATAACATTTTAACTAGATTTTATTGTTCTCTCTCTCTCTCTCTCTCAGGAATCTGGTCAAATATCGGTCACGGACTATGTCAGACTGACAAGCACTGAATGGTATGTTATTTGATATTCAAAGAAAAGATTGACATCCATTTCTTATGAAAATAAGGAGAATTCAGACAATTTTGTCATTCTTATTGTTTGGTAAAGTTGCCAAAAATATTCATGATATTTTTACTTGTACGATCAATTTAGTGCTAGAATCTTCAATATATATCCAAGGAAAGGAGCTATACTTCCGGGGTCCGACGCAGATATTATCATCCTGAATCCTAACTCAAGTTTTGAGATAACTGCAAAATCTCACCACTCCAGATCGGACACAAATGTGTACGAGGGAAGGAAAGGAAAGGTGCTAGTTTAACTTTATTCTAGTTTTGTTCATGTGGGAATTGAATTTCATTTTCTATAAAACACTAGACACGACATTGATATTCAGATACCGATGATAATTTAATAGTTAAAGCCTTTTATGTAATATTATCAAAACTCAACATCTTTATATACTTTTTATAATTATTTTCAGGGGAAAATTGAAGTGACTATAGCAGGAGGAAGAGTTGTTTGGGAAAATAATAAACTGAAAGTTGTTCCTGGTACTGGGAGATACATACATATGCCTCCTTTTAGTTATCTGTTTGATGGATTGGACAAAAAGGATGCTGTTTATCTAAATTCCCTTAAAGCCCCAGTAAAAAGAGCCAAATCTACCACTTAAAAATTTCTGGTATTGTTTTTTACTATATTGTTAATATAGTTTTTCCATTCAAACAAGTAAAACATGTATCTATGTTCTATGTAGATTCTATATTATAGAACACTCATATTGTTTAGATTATGTAGACACTAATGAATAAGATGTATAATATGTTATGGTTACTGATGCTGAACTAGAGAGTTATCTCCATACTTTGTAGGCATGCTTGAAGACCGTAACCTCTCTTCCGATGACAGGATAATGCAGCTCAAAGAAGGTCGCGTCAAATAAAATAGATATTGTTTGAATTGATTTATTTGAACGTATCTAGTGGTATAAGCACTCGTGACAATGACCAAATAAAATAGCTTCAGACCTCAACATCTACAATAGTTAACAGCACACCGTTATCTTCTAAGCATGAACTCATTCAAACCATTGCTGAATATGTACTTAGTATTTCTGGAAAGTAAAATTTCATTGAACTCGCCATGTATGCATCAACAATGTTGTCACCTGTACTTAAAATCAAAGCACATTTGAGTAATAGAATAAGATGACATTTGTCTTTAAACTTTTTGGTCAAAAGAAGTTTTGAGATTTCTACATAATGAATTAGCAAATGCATCTAACACTTGAGTCAACTTCTTTATTCACAAACAAATATTTTGGAAACCAAGTAATTTGTGTTGGTTTCTAATAATGTCCGGACCTAATTGGTGAAAGAGTAGCAATTTAAAGACTGAATTGACATAAATGGATCCTCTTCGTATCTCTCTCATGTTTACTCAATTTTCACATCTCAATCCTTAATCAACTTTTGTCCCTCTTTTTCAAATACCAATATTATTTTCTCTTTATTTTTCAGTGGTCTAGATCCCTTCATTATTTTCTGAGTTTTTTTTCCACTCGAGAGAATCTTAATCCATAAACTCAATGTTTATTTTTTTAAGAATTGACTCGACAACTTCCTATACAATACTATTATATTTGTTTTCTTAATAAGAGTGGCATTTTCCAAAACATAATGCAAATACATGTGTATTAAAAAAAAGGAAGTTAATCCAAAGGAAGAAAATGTGACAATTTCGGGGATATAATATAGAAAAACATTTAGAGTACTACTAATGTTAATTTGATCAAGAAAAAATTATTATTAAATTTACAACGGCATAGCCCACAATTCTTAACTTGATTCCTTCAAAATATTCTTAACTTGATGGCGTAAATAATGAAATTGATAGGCCGAACATCACAAGCGAGTTCGAACTCTGACTCCTCCATTTATGTGAGTTTTAATGACTATTGTCATTTCATATATTTAAAAAGAAGACTTAAATGCACTTTTGACCCCTTAATTTACAAACTTGCAATTTTGACCCTTAAACTTTTAAAATGGCCCTTTTGGTCCACTATTTATAGCATTTTTTTTTGCAAAAGTGATGCTCCCATTGCTTTTGACGAAGTCAACACGATGTTGGTGACCAAAGTTGATGGTTTATGCAAACTAAAGGTCAAAATCGGCGATTTGTATAAGTTAAGAAGTCGAAAGTGCAATCTAGCCTAATAAAAAAAGGCTTAATAGCAGTTTTCGCTCCCTAACTTTCACGAAGTTGCGATTTTGGCCCCCTAAGAAAAAAACTACAAAACCACCCCATAAGTTTTGCAACTGTAGCAATTTTGGCCCCCCAAGGCCAATTTTTGGTAAAAAAAAAACCAAAAAAAACACGTGGCACCTCACTTAGGGTGCCATGTCAGCGTAGACTGGGGCCAAAACTGCCACATATGCAAAACTTAGGGGGCGGTTTTGTAGTTTTTTTCCTTAGGGGGCCAAAATCACAAGTTTGGAAAAGTTAGGGGATTAAAACTGCTATTAAGCCTTAAAAAAAATACACATGCGACATCCAAATCATTAAATTCGATGTTCATGTACATATTGACCTATTAAAAATCAAACGAGACTTACTTTCACAAAATGGACTAAAGTTGAGGTGCCAAAAATATAATTATTAAAATTGAGGGCCAAATTTGCAACTTTGTAAAAGTAGAGAGGACAAAAGTGTGTTTTTAAACTTAAAAAGAAAGAATATAATAAAACATGGTGAGTGACAGACAACTTTTGTGATGTCAACAAGACAGCAATCTTGTACTTACCGATGAACTGAAACTAAATTGACAAACAATACAAAATTTCTCTCTCTTTTGAGTCTGAAACAGTAATCTCCACGTCGCTCTGCTGCTGAAAAAGGTATCACACCCACAATTTTTTTTTGGTGTTTAAGGTTTATTTCCCATTTTTGTTGTCTTATGTTTTCCTAGTTCTGATTAGGGTTTATAGTTTTTGCCCCATTTTCCAATTTTCTAATTTTATACTTGCAATGCTCTAGAATTTGATAGTCACCATTTTTGTTTCAAGAGTTTGTTTAAACTGTGTTTTCAAGCCTTAATGCATGTGTTAGAGCACTAAGTTAGACTCTGTGGTAGAACACTTTGTTGGGAGGAGAGTTAAGGCCTATGAGACACTGACACGGATACCGGACACGACATTGACACATTGACACTCGTAACAATTTGTGAAATTAACAAAATTTAATGTAATCATACATGTCCACGTGTCAAGTGTTGTATTGGTGTCAGACACTGACACGTGTCGGGCATCGGACACGCCTTTGATCAAAAGTATCAGTGCTACGAAGGTTAAGACTACCTTGGTTTACCTTGCCAAGTTATGTAGGTGTAGCTTTATTGTTAGTTATAGTTGTAGTAGCATTGATGGTGTAGTATTGGAATGTTGCAGGACTGCTACTTTCTTTTGTTTGCTTGTTTTATTTTGGTGTGTAGTAGTCTCTGGTGT
>Ga0315915_1001317_pt1 | contig 29737 bp, 16 predicted proteins | sample MpolbnodulesMG_FD_207738 | JGI IMG/M metagenome (GOLD analysis project Ga0315915, IMG submission 207738) | Medicago polymorpha root nodule microbial communities from Los Angeles, California, United States - branched nodules | ecosystem: Host-associated > Plants > Roots > Nodule | place: USA... | reverse complement strand
TACCTTTTTTGAAGAAAAGACACCTGCAATTTTACTTTTAATTAAAATCAAAATTTTATAAAAATAATCATACGCATTATGCAACGCCAAAAAAAATTATACGCATTAGCGTAAAAAAAAAACAGACACACATAAAGTATTACTTTAAAAGCTAATGTGTATGTATATTTGCGAGGTTGAAGAAATATCATTAAATGACAACGTGAATAAAAATATTTGTGAGGTTGTGATGATTAAACGATATTTAAATTAAATATATAAGTGATAAAAAGATAATAAAATTCCTTTGAAAAAAAGGTAATAAAATTAAATGGAACCTCCTTAAAAAAAATTAAATGGAACGTTCAAAAACAAATTAAATGGAAGAAAAAAAACATTAAAATATAATATTAAAAAATAAAAGAAAAGGTTCCCAATGTGAATTGAAGAGAGATGCTTGTGAAATAAATTGTCGAGAAGTAGTTTTTTGAAGTAGCATTCAACAACTTTTGGCCAAAGCTCATTCCATTCAATTTTATGCATTAAAAAAAAGTACCTTTTTTAGTAAGTACTTAATTGATATTGTATTTGGCTTAACTTCTCCTTAAAAATGTAGAGAAGTTGAAAGAAAAAAAAAAGGGTCAAGCGGTATCTTAATCTCCCATAACGGCAATGCAGAAGCAACTGAATTTGAGAGAAAAAATTGGAAAATAGTTAAAAATAAAAAATTAGAAAATAGTTAAAAGTTTTTAAAAATATAAAAATTGGAAAATAGTTAAAAAAAATTGGTGAGGTAGCACTCAACCATGCAACACCAAAAAAAAATTATATGCATTAGCGTAACAAAAAAACAGACAGACAGACATAAAATATTACTCTAAACGTTAATGTGTGTGTGTGTATATATTCGCGAGGTTGAAGAAAGAAAATAAAAATATTTGGTATCATTAAATGACAACGTGAGTAAAAATATTGATGAGGTTGTGATGATTAAACAATATTGAAATTAAATATATAAGTGATAAAAAGATAATAAAATTCCTTTAAAAAAAAGACAATAAAATTAAATGGAACTTTCTTAAAAAATTAAATGGGACGGTTCAAAAAAAAATAAAATAAAATAATGTTAAATGGAGAAAAAAACATATTGAAATATAATATTAAAAAATAAATGAAAAGGTTCTCAACGTGAGTTGAAAAGAGGTGCTTGTGAAATAAATTGTCGAGAAGTAGTTTTTTAAAGTAATATTCAACAACTTTTAGCTAAAGCTCATTCCATTCAATTTTATGCATTCGAAAAAATTACTTTTTTTAGTAAGTACTTAATTGATATTGTGTTTGACCGAACTTATCCTTAAAAATGTAGAGAAGTTGAAAAAAAGTCGGGTCAAACGATACCTTAATCTTTCACAACGGCAATGTAGAAGCAACTGAATTTGGAAGAAAAAATTGAAAAATAGTTCAAAGTTATTAAAAATATAAAAATTAGAAAATAATTAAAAAAAATTGGTGAGAGCAAAATGGAAAATATGACATAAAATATGTGAGGTGGCAACAACCAAATTTCACCAATTAGGAAATTACAAAAATGCCCCTCCTAGGGGAAAAATGGGAAATTCACATGGCATCAATATTAATATATAGTATATAGATAACAGAAATTTACATATTTGTTATAACTTGATTTTGATGTTAGAGATTTTGTTATGTTATGGGTTGATGAATTTTTGTTGATTAGCTTAGGTGTTGTTATTGTTGTTGATGGTGGTGGAGGTGTAATAATGAGATGATGATGTTGTTGATCGTAGTTGTTTCTTAAATATTTCTGGATTTTTTATGAATATTGAGGAATGTGGTGTTAAAGATGATGAAGAAGTGGAAAGAAGAAGATAAAGAAAACAAAAAAAAAAGTAAAAAAATAGTCATTTACTCCCATGTAACATTGCATAAGGGTCAACCTATGTAGAGGTGCCACATGTATAGTTAATTGCCATGTCACATGGTTTAACATGCAAAACAAACGGATGGAAGTAATTGACTAACGTTTGATAATTTCAATTTTTTTTAAGTTTCTTAAAAGTTAAGAGATTATTTGACGAAAAGTTACAATTCGTGGTGTTTTTGTCAATTCACACACACTCCCCCATCAAACTTTTTTTTAACAAATTACTTCCGTGTTGCTTAAGACTTCGTGATACCCCAATTTGAACGATAGTGGAGTATTAAATAGTTTGGTTGAGCTAGTTGACTTGGCTCAATGAAATGACCCCACATAGAATTATACACGCAAGTTTTTTGTGTATATATAGAGCAGTTCAACAGAGTTTTTCTTTAATTCAACCTTAAATTTAATTTATTTTATCTCTCTCTTCAATGGCTCATGAGCTTGAGAACAAGTTGGAAGAAGAGCAACTGAGGTCAATGGGAGAGTTGCAGAAGCTGAGCATCCTCCTCACCTTGGTGACAGCCATTTTCCTAACAGGTCTGATTATAATAACATCATCAGCAACACCAGCAGTAGATGCAAGACACAGTCTATATTCCATGATGGCCTCTTTTGTGTTTTTCCTTTGCTTAACTTTTATGTCCTTCAACTTACACTTCTCCCCGTTTCGCATGACCATCACTTCATGTGTCATTGTACTTCTATCTGCCTCCTTTCTTCTACTTCTTTCCCTTCACACACTACTTACCATCATACTTGGTGGTGGTACCAACTCCTCTTTTTCCGTCCTTCTACTCACTATGCTATTTGTTTTATGCTTTGTCCACATTGCCACTTATGTATTATTCTTGCCTCTGGTTTCTTGGACTACAAAATCTGCATGGGCAAGAGAGCAACATCAATACTATATATAAAGACAATAGTCAATTTTAGGACGATGTTAGACTTCCTTTTTTATTATTCCAATTATATCTTAAACAATTTTTTTTTATAATAGTGTTATATTGTTGGTATTATTAAAAAAGATAATAATTTTTATTTTATTTTTTATATTATTGTTGTCATTGAAAAAGATAAATATAGTTTGAGTTTGTTACATTTAAAATTCACAAATATCTATATCTATACTTATAATTTTAATATATACACATATTGAAATTCTGGCACATAGTAAAAGATGTTGAGCACGATGTCTAGACACGAGGAATGTCGAGCACAATGTCAAGACATCGTGACAACACAAATAACAAATTAAAGATAAAAGTTGAAAGTAAATGGGATAAGTTATTTGTTAACCCAGTTCGGTGCAACGTCACCTACATCTAGGGGCTACCAAGTAAGGAAGAAAATCAACTATAATAGCATTAGTTTGAAGCTTGCATAAACAAACTCCAGTTTACTAGCTTCGCACCTAATCACTTCCCCTCAATCACTCACCAGTGATAACAACAAAAACTATTAAAATGAAGACACACTCTGAGAAACATAATCCGCTCTTGCTTAAAAGCTTATGAGTAATTCACAACTTACAACTCAACTATCGGTCCAACTCTAGCATCAAGGTGATACAAGAGTGACTCACAAACAACAATGAAATGACTAAAACTCTAATAGATACTTTGACAATTGCGACTTCAGAAGTCTTCTTATCTTTAGAGTTTTCTTTATATAGCCATTTAGCAGTTTGGACTTTTTCACATAGTTTTTTTATAGCAATTAGCATTGAAAAGTAAAACGTGTTTTTTAAAAAAATCAAAGATAATTGTTCAAAAAATCACATGAATACCCTAGAAAAACATTTTTTTTGCAATGAATGTTTGGTCAAATAAGAACCAAATAATTCCTTAGCGTTACCTTTTTTCCGATGGCTAATAAAACCAACATGATTTATGATACTGACTGACATTGTCAAATGTCAAAGAATCATGAACGTTAACTGTTTGTATCAAAATAATTTGATTTATATGTGATATGTCATGTGACAAACATCTATCCTCTATTTTTTTGTTTTTACTATCCTCTTATTTCTCTTATCACATAAAGTTTTGATTTTATTTATTCTAATGTTCTTTTAGATCTAGAGACAAATTGTGAGTAAAAAATTGTGTGGCACATAGAAAGCTAAGCTAGAAACAGGGGCGGACCTGGCCTCACAAAACCAGTGTGGCACAATTTTTTACAGGTCGTCATATATATTATTTCTCACAATATTATTTATAAAACAATTGTATGTATAGTAGATTAATGGTACACATGAATGGATTTTACTTTAGGTAATATGGTTCAACACTTGCATTATATTTTTTATGGTATTATTAGTTAAAATAATATAGTTATATAGCTAAAATGGGCAATACAAGAATCAAACCCATGTTCCTTGTATGAAAGAGGCGCGCCTTTGCCACTAAATCACACCATACACATGTGATTAATTTACAAAATTTGATTTATCTAATATAACATTTAGATAAAAATTATATATATATATATATAACTGGCCTTTAACTGGTGTGGCACTTGCCACATTGGGCCTAGTCTAGGTCTGCCCCTGGCTAGAAAGCTGCTTATATGAAAGAAGAGCCAAAATCTGGAACATTACAAGAGTCTCAGAGACGTCAAAACATTTAGATTTAGTACATAAGTGTTAAATATGTGTGGACGTGGCCCTGTGTCTAATTCCCACATTGCAATCCTTAACTCGATTCCCGGGAACACATAAGTGTTAAATGTGTTTGGATCTCAACCCAAAAATTAGCTCAAAGGATGAGGTACTCAATCATATTTATACACTCAACAATTTGGGAACCTGAGCGATGTGGGACTAACAACAAACTACAAACAACTTTAACACCCATCCCCACGCGTAGCGAGGCTCTGGGTCTAATTCCCACATTGCAATCCTTAACCCGACTCCCGGGAACCTGAGCGGTGTGGAACTACAAACAATTTCAAGCAATCATTAACCTGACTCCCGGGAACCTAAGCGATGTGAAACTACAAACAACTTCAAGCAATACTTAACCCGACTCCTGGGAACATGAGTGATGTGGAACTACAAACAACTTCAACACCCACCCTCACGCCTAGCGTGGACCTGGGTCCAATTCCCACATCGCAATCTTTAACCCGTCTCTGATACCATGTTAAATGTGTTTGGATCTCATCCCAAAAGTTAGCTCAAAGGATGGGGGTACTCAAGCATATTTATGCACTCAACAATTGGGAAACCTGAGCGATGTGGGACTAACAACAAACTACAAACAACTTTAACAATAAGAGGTAGAACTCAAACTATTTAGCTAAAAGTCAATATCTTATATTTTAATCACAGTAAAAAAAATAGGTTAATAGTGTTTTACCCCTGTAATATATGTCATTTCTGGTTAACCTCTTCTAAAAAAAAATATAGATTTCGTCCTTGTAAAATCAAGATTCTTCAAAAATAGACCATGAGCTCATCTGACTATATAACTAAACCGAGTTAGCATTTTTCCATGATGTGACACGGTAACTGTTATAATTAATTTTTTCAATTACATCATACTTACATGTCATTTTTTTATTTTCAATTAAAAAAAGAAACTTGAATTTTTTTTCTCAAAAAAAGAAAAACTGAAATTTTTGGAGAAATTTTTCCATTCTCTCTTTCTCCCATCTCTCTCTTATCCCTAATGCGATTTCAGAAAAATTAAATTCCAAATTTGTATTCATCTCTTCCTCTTCTTCCAAAAATCTAAATAAATTGAACATTATCATCATCCTCATCTTTATCAACCCATTCAGAAGACCAGAATCATCATATTTTTCTTCCAAATTTTGAAATTCAACAACAGCAACAACTCAAACATGAACAACACAAAACTAAAAATTCGTTAAGGAAAAAAAAACCTAAACACAACAACATAACTGATCCAAAAAAGAGAGAAGTTTGTTTACAAATCAAATAAAATACAACCCATTTCCAGTGAACCGAATCTAGAATGACTATATAATCCGAAAAGTGTCATTTTAACTCAAAAATTTGTCATTTCTGAGGTGTTTGACACTTTTCGGATTATAGAATTTGAACTGTCTCAGAACAAAAATTGAAGTTTTTTTGTAATGAGACATATATATGGTATGAATTTGATATAAACATGCATTCGTGATCGTGTAAAATAAATACTTTAATAGAGACGATAAGAAACAACACAAGTTTCAAACATTAAATTTAAATCATAAATTTTCGAAAGGTTACAAACCAAATGTTTAAACATAAAGCTGTAGAAATGGGGAAGTTACTGTTTTTGTTTTATATATAGAAAGATTTCGGATTTTAGAATACAAAGTCGTTTCAAATTATAAAATCCGAAGAACATTTTTAAAAGAAAAAAATTGGACGCGCAAGAACCTCGTAGGATAAAAAAAGCAATAGTTAGCCGCAAATGAATCATCCCCCAGTCTCTTGGACGATTTAGATCATGCACAATGTCCAGACTAACTGTTTGGTGTCAAGAAGCCATCTTCATTTCATCCTTCACTATGCATCTCTACAATCTACATTCTTGCAAAGTCATTCCTTTTTATCATAATTGTGCATCTTTTATTTTCAAAGCAGGGCCAAAATTCATGCATGATAAGTACCACGTCCTTAACCAATCCTTAACATAACCACCATGTATACCATGTTCCATGATCCGAATTCCAACACAAAATCCCAAGCAAAAATCACTTATAGCCGACAGTAAGCCAGTCCCAATTGAACTACAGACTCTCGGACGAAGACGTATTGTTCTGACCCCATAGTCAGCCAAAACTACCATTTTAGCATATCCTAACAACACAAGAAACCTTGCCCTACCTTACCACACCAAACTCACAAATTTCTCAAGTCAAGGCATGCCATAGGATTCTTACACCATTGAGTAATTTGATAGTTAAATATTTTGACTTTGTTTCGAACAATTTCTATGATGTTTTTTTTCCTCCACCAAAAAAGTCTAATATAGTCATAACCAGGGTCGTTCCTATAAAATATGAGGTTCGGCTCCCTTTTTAAAATAGGCTCCCGGTAAAATAATAACGGAATTTTTGTGTAGTTAAGCTTTTATTAAAAAATTAGAATCAATAGAACTTCTAAACATGAAACGAAATAAAAAATTAATAAGTGAAAGAGAGGTGAAATTTACCGAACGGTGTCGTTTGGATTTATCACTTCTCTGTTGTGGGAAAAGAGAAAACGAATGGTATATGCGGAAAAAAATGATTGTTATGATTCTTTTAATGAAATATCTTTTCAAATTGACTAATTATACAAATTGGGGGTGGTTTGATAGCATCAGATTTATGTCTAAAAATGAGAATTAGAGTCTAAAAAAACTCAAACGTTTACCAAAAAAGAAAAAGAAATAATATTTTTTTTATTTAAGTGGGGTGTGGATATTAGACTTAATTATTATTTTTGAGGCCCTTAACTTTTAGAGGCCCGGCTTGGTTGAGCTGCTTATGCACCCCAAGGTCGGGCCTGGTCATAACCTCAAATCAAAATGATTTAGGCACACTCACATAGAATGAAAAAATTAAAACAAAATAAATCAATCGCATCAATTAACATCATTTAATTTTATTCTCATTTAAATTTTTCTATGATTTATGAATGTGCCCAAATCATTTTGATTTAGGATTGTGCTCATCTAAGACTTTCTCTCCTCCACCACCTTATGCAACTGTAATTTATTTGCACTATTAAAGATGGTGTTACAATAAAAACAGGCAAATGCATTTTTATTATAAAATTATGGTAATAAAAGTAACTAATACTTGTCCATAAGATACCCTAAAGCTATGGTTTCAATTTGAACATCTAAATGAACCATCTATCAACTTCAACACTAATATTTATTTATCAAACAAATCATCTATTAATTAAAGTTGAAGTGTAACATTTTTTATCGAACCATAGTACTAGATAACAATATGCAGTTGAAAAATACCTGAAGCGTGGAAGGAGCATTTGATACATTAGAGATTGTTCCTTCATGTTGAACGAACATATGTGTTCCTTGCAGATTCCAAGTCAAGCTTTGGGAAGATTGAGTCAGTGCAACCACAGGGTACAGTGTTCCAATACAAGTGACCTTGGTTGAATACGTTTGACTTTCCATGTGTTGCATACGAAATTGGATTCTATGCTGTAATTAATTTTCCGCATTCACATAATCATAACTTTAATAGCTGTTTGATCTTGATCAGACTATTTAGGAAACACTTATTTTATTTTTATTAGACAATTCATAAAATACCGAACTTAAAGATGGATCGTCCGTTAATTATCAAATGGTCATCAATGTGCGACTGTATGACCTCACCAACTAAAACAAATCATGGTTCGTTACATACTTACAATAGTTGAGTGTTTCTTTTTAATGTGTTTTCTCAACTTTTGTAGTGAGCGCAAGAATCTAGTAGAATGAGACAGGACGATTTTTTTTCCCAAACTACCATCAATGAAAAATTTGGTTCTACTTGAAAAAAATTATTTTGCTTCTACCCTCTCAAATGTACTTCTACACCCATATTTAATGTTAACCCGATTTTGCCTCTTAACTCTTTTGAAAAAACACTTATAATTCTGAAACTTTCAATTTTCAAAATTTCTAAAATGACTACTCATGTGGTACTTTCAATTTCAAAAGTGTCGGAATGAATATTCATTCCAAAAGTTTTATTAGGTGCTGAAAAATGAGTTTCAATTTTTGTTTTTTATTTGTTATACTTGAAGGTATTTTTGGAAGTTCATAGTATTTGTGGGAGTAGAGGTATAAGCAGGGCCGTTCCAACAAAATTTGGAGGCTCGGCTCTGTAAGTAAAAAGAGGTCCGTAATAAAATAAAAACGTATTTTTTTTAAAAGAACAATGTTCTATTTAAATTTTTTAAAAGATAAATACAAGGTGTCGTATATATGCGATACACTCAAAGATGAAAATCACTACCGTATACATGAGGAACCTCAAACCACCCTCCCAAAAAAACACCCACGTAACACCAAAAGCAAGATAACTCAATTCTAATAGGTCTAAAACAAGACAACAGAAGAGGAAAATGAAATCAAATCGGGGAAGAAGAAAAGGAAAGTCTGATGGAGTGATGGTGATGGAATGCGTGGTATTAGAGAGAAAGAGAATAAGGAATTTTTTTTTTAGTGGGATAGTACTTAGTAGTACTACTGGGCTATAAAAAAAAAATTCGAGGCTCGTATCTTAAGGAGGTCCATTCCATTGAGCCCTTACACACCCCAAGGTCCGGCCTGGTATAAGTAGTGTAGGGTATAATACAAGTGACTTTGTGTGTGGGTGTTGTGTTTTATTGTACAATGTTACAACTTTTGAAACAATATTCTTATTCCGTTGTCTTCTTAACAATAGAGAAAGAGTGAGAACTTCACAATTGTTTATCCTCTTTTTTTTTTTTTTACTTGTTTACAACTTTTGAAACAATATTCTTATTATTCTGAATGTGACTATGGATAGAATTTATATGGCATGTGTTTTCTATATATTGTTGTGGTAACTATTGCAGACTATGAGATGAAAACAAAAGACCTCCGAAGCTGCAATCATAGCAAAACTTGCAATGGATGTCTGCATTGCAGCTAAAAAATGCATATTTTACCAAGGCAAATGCTAACATACAACTTATATGAAGTGTTGACCCTTGGAAGTTCAGAACAAATATATTATAATTTTTGGTGAACAAAAGCATCAAATTTAAATTGATTACAGGTAAGAAACATATACAAAAGCATATAAGCAAGATTTAAGGTAATATAGCTGAAACTTCAAAAAAAAAAAATTGAACATAATAAATATAAAAACTCGAACACATGAAACTAAAAATGTCATTAGCACTTAGCATTCAGAATAATAAGAATATTGCTTGAGTGCAAAATATAATCAGCTTCATTTAAACTAATCTAATCAGTCAAAATCGCTTGCTAAGTAAATAACGTGTATATTTCTTATACTCAAACAAACACCTCATTGTAGCAAATAGAAAGAGTCGCGGCCATCACCACTTCCTTTAAATGGCAAACCACACGTCAAAAGATACTTAGTAGTTAGAAGGGATGTGTTTACACGAACACGATATTCGACATTCATTTGCTTGGTTTGATTAAAAAATGCAGCCTTAACACTTTGGTTTGGATTCATGAGAGCATAACCCATATGCACACAATCTACATGAGAATAAGAAGTAGCATGATTAGCTAATCATTGAGCATTCTTCCATTCACGAAAACCATCTCCCACAAAGTGATCCCCACCACTTTTAGACACATTTTGAAACAAAAAACATGGCAAACAAAATGCTAGGTCCTTAGATTCACAATACTAAATCCAATCATACAAATTAAACCAATTCTTAAAAATCGACGTCTTTGTTTACCATGATCAGACCAAGGGTAAAAGAAATTGCTAGGAGGTTGATGAAGGCCTATTTTTGGGTAAGCTTTACGTACCTCATGTTGGATGTTAGGATGATAGCTTGAAATTGGAGGCCTAAGTCCTCAATCCGTTTCCAACATTTCATAATCAACAACTTTAATACCCTCGTTGGTCGAGTTGGGTATAACTTTGGGTTGTGGCTCAGTTGAATCCATAGTCACATGGTTTGCAATTCGCTTCGGTACATGGTACAGGTACGCGGTTCGTAGCTTTCAAAGAATTCGGTACGTGGGGGGTATGCATAGTCGGTACACTATGGGTTCGTTATATATGTTTTAATAAAATTAGAATTTGTATGTGAACATTGACAGTGAAAACATGTCAAATATTAACATTCTGTGTTTTATAAAAATGACATTATGTGTTTTGAGAAAGTCCCACATCGGGCAGTCTCTACGTGTATTAAAGAAGAGGTGGCTATAAATAGGGGACCAGGGATTAAATTATCTCTTGCCAGCAGTGGGGACCAGTGATTTATCACTTCCTAACACTTTTTTTAATTAGTTTAATTTTTATTTATATATTCGGGTTTGGTGGTACGTGGTTCCCCAGAAATGAAGAATTCATGGTCGAATTGCTGCGAACCGGTACGTACGAACTGGTTCATGGTTCATCACAAAACCCATGAATTTTGTGACTATGGTTGAATCTCAAGTATCCGATGGTTCTTGATTAGCCGAAGAACTAGCTTTGTCTCTAGAAAGTACGGGAAAAAATTTCTTCATCCTATAAAACAGAACAATGACTTTGTGAGCACAATTCTACAAAGAAACCACGATATAAAATTGTCAATTTGTCATTCGTGAATCATATTCCAATTCCAAAAGTCAAATTCTTTGTACGTATTTAAAAACTAATTAACATTCTAATTCTAATTATATGTACGTTAATACCTTTCAATTCTAACCGATTAACATTCCAATTCTATGTAGTTCATACATTCCAATTCAGTAACTAAAAACTTACATTTCAAAATTCCAATTTCAATTCTAACTAAAAAAAATTGTTCATGACAAAATTCTAATTCCAATCTAAATAAATACATCTTGTACTCATGACAAACAAAATTCCAATTTCAAATCCAATCATAACAAAATTCCAATTCCCAATTCTGAAACCCTAAACCTAAAACAAGCAATTGGAGAAAGAAAGAGAAATTGGAGAATCAATTGGCTTACCTTAGAGAGTGTGAGAATTGAGAGAGAAATAGCAAGAGATAGAGAGTAAGAGTGAGCAGGAAGCAGCCAGAGGAGAACTGGGAGAGTCTGACTGTCTAAGAGAGAAAGTGGATACAACATCTAATTTTGAATCAGAAAAACTTGCAAAATTATTTATTAAACAAAATTTTAGAAGAAGATCTTGTAAAAACATAAGAATACTTGAAACACTTCAAAGAAACTTCCTTCAACTTCGAATGAAACTTAGTAAATTTTTACAAAACAATCGTAAATAAAATATACAATATGAAAACTCTATGTATATAAGCATCCAAAACTTTAGCATGCCCAATCATCTTGGATGTATGGAGATCCTGAATTTCAGAATTTGAATGAGAAAAAATCAATTTACAATTTACTAAAGTAGTCAGTTTTTTAACAGAAATGATGTTCAAGGTAAACTCAGGAATATATATATAAAAGATTAAAAAGCTGAAAAACTTTGTTAAAAATAACAGTTCCTAAATATTTAGCTAAAACAACATTTCCATTGGGTAAAGTAACATGAAGAGGTATTATTTCATAAAAGGTTTCAAAAAATTTAGTATTTCTAGTGACATGGTGACTAGCACCGGTGTCGAGAATTCAAAGAGTAGAAGGGATATTACCTAAAACAGAATTTTGTTGACTAAAGGATGAACCCGTGTGAAATGATGTAGCAGCACATCTTAGAAACATGGTCATTTAATTAATTTGAATGATGTTGCAACACATCATTAGAAACATGAGTGAAATGTTGTAATCCAAAACATGTTTAGAATTTTTATTTTTTTAAGAAACTAAAATGAAATATATTATCTAGAAACTCGGTCTTTCAAGCACAAGACATGCTAGAGAAGAGCTAAGTAAAGTATGTTACCAAAAAGAAACTAAGCGTTATAACCACGTAGCACACGCTAAAAAACATAAAAAGGGGGATTAAGCCACCACATGTGTTAATTAAAGCAAAGTTAGGATAGTTTGGCTTCCGGCAGAGGGATTGTAGCTTAGTTTTATCTACAAGTTAATTAATAGAAAACCCATTTTGTTGGAAAACACTAGCATTCATGCGCCAAATAATCCAAACACAAGAAAACTAGATCAATAAAAAGCATAACAAATGTTCATTGAGAAGTCGCCTAGTGATCGAAATTCAAGAACGTTATCCTTGACATGAGCCAGCTTTACTGAAACCAATATGAGACAATTGTAAATTTAATATCAAATTTGACACAAAAAAAAAATCGCAAGTCAAAAATAAATGATTAAGATTCTCTTGTGAGGCACATCCACCTGAGCACACACATATTCGGTTGAAGTTCCCTTCTTGCGATTAAGTTGTCGATTGTTGGAAGTCGATTGTGTAATAAACGCAGTGTTTAGAAATCGTAAAAAAAGTTATAAAAGAATAAATATATAATGTTAAATGATAAAAAAAAAAAAAAAAAATCTATGCTATCTTCAAATTTTTAAGATTGGTATATACAGTAGATTAGTTTAAATAGGAATTAGACTTTACAATTAAAATTGGAATTCTGGTTAAAAGAGATACATATATTTAGAGTCTGATGCCGTCTGATAAAATTATCTCTAGCAAAAAGAATCTATGACAAAATGTTAATTGTATCACTATGATTTATAACCATGAAAATAATTTTTGTATCCATTATCCATGGTAATATGAAATTTACTCGAGCAAATATCATGTTTGATTCGATACCATAACTAATAATAAAGTTTCAAACAAAGGTAATTCATCCAACCTGTGGGATCTTACGGTAGATTGGCAACAACAACAAAAAAATCTAAAAGTTACTTAAGAGAGTTACATAAACATTTACAGTATTTTTATGCTAATATTAACAATTATAATCTTTCTTAATTTAAGAATATTTGTTAACAATTTGAAATGATTTTTTTTTCTTCAAAGGAAGTAATTACTGTTAGAAACTTAAAAGTCAGCAGCCAAAAAAAGAACCAAAATTCTAAATAAAAAACTTCAAATATTTTTAATATGTATTTGCATATATGTCACTAAAGTTGAGTTGAGTTGACGAAATGTTAAGGAGGGGAAGAAATGAATGAATATCTTAAGTCCTCTTTCTGTAATTCACCCAAAAAAAACAAGCAATTGCATGCTTCCTATTCTCATGCACTGTAGAAAAAATCAGAATTGAGTTTAAATTCAATTAAACAAACTGTACAAGATTCTTTCTTCTATTTGATACCTACCGTGACTATTGACTACTCACCACAACCACGCCCCATGCCTTTCTCTCTCTTTGTGCTCACAAATGTCATACACAAATAATTCAACCATGTGGTCCCATTATGTCCTTATCTAGCACAAGATAGTACTTTTCATACACACAAGTAAGAAAATTCATCTAAATAAAGAACTAGTAAATATTTAACCATACATCATTTTCTCAAATAATAAATACGTGCATGCGATATAAATACATAGGCAAAAGGACAACAGTAACACCAACCACATTAAATTACATCCAACCAAGATATCATAAGTACCAGTAGTCCATACACCAAATTACAATACACACTAAACAAAAAACATACAACAAAAGAAAAGAAAAACCAGTGTTTTTCCAACAAATAAGCATCCATGAAGTGAATGAAAAGGGTCCCCTCATCATCAACATAAAGTTGTCTCAGTCTTCTTCTCACAAAAGGGGAATAAGGTGCAAGTGCTTAATAGCCTTAGGTAGTGATTGATAAATTGCACACATGAGGGAAAAAAGTAAACCCACAAAAGGATTGAACATGACAAGGATACAAAAAGAGGTAGTGAAGTTGGGTCCCATGACAGCCAAGAGGTGAGGCGTGCACTCTTGTTTTTTGAGGGATACTCTTTTGGAACAACTAGTCTTCTCATTCAAAACCAGCTCATATCCCATGCTATTGCGTTAGTGCTACTTTCTCTAACCCCTAAGATATGGACTTAATCATTCATTTTTTCCTTTTTTGTGCCATAATTTGGTGAGTAGGAGTGGGAGTATTTCCCTCTTTCTTCATACATACATAGCACACAAGTTACATAAAAAAAACAGCTGAATTTTATGTTCCAAATTAACTGAAGAAGTTCTCAAAATGGTGTTTGTGGAATTTTCACAGTTTCATGCTCTCCAATATTTTGATTTCAGAAACCACACTTCAGAACTTTTGTTGAATACTTCTTCTGATAAAACATGAACATAACTTGTTTATTCTTGCTAAAACATGAACATTTAAGTATTAAGTAATAATGTAGGTGGCTTGATATTCTCCTTAATTTACAAGGCATTGAGACCAAGAGCTCTAGCCTTGAGTTTCAAAGAATTCAAGCAACGAATGGCCTCATCCAGAAGCTGAATTGGTTCCTTGTCCTTACCATTTGGAACTATGCATTGCAGAATGCTTAGAACATTCTGAATCTTTTCCTTTCTCATCTTCTTATGGCCTGTTAAGGAACCCATTTCACGTGACCCTCTACCGTAATTGCTACCTGAGCACCTTGATTCTGCATCATCATCATCATCAACACCACGATTGAGATCAAAAGGTCTGTTTTGTTTTAGAGAGCTTGCAGTGTCCATAAACTGCACATCAACATCACTATAAGCCATATCGAATAGCTTACGTTTCTTTGTTTTACCAGGGGAGGAGCTAGCAACTTCTTCTGCGGTTCCTCCAATTCTGAAAGGTTGCTGGTTAACATGAGTGGTCATTGTACTGGGTGAATGCCCTGTGCTGGTAACTTCATCATCCTCAGTAGAATAACCATCACTGTCTGAGTAAAGCAATGCATTGATTTCCTCTGTATCTTCGTGCATCTCACTTTCAATCTCAGTTCCTTGATTATCATTTTCATCAACTTTATAATCAAAAGTTGGTCCAACTCCAATCACATGATTCACATCTCTCCTTAAGGAGGGTTCATCATTCTCATTTAAATTGCTACGACCGTGCAATTTCGAATCCCACGAACCAAGACACTCAACAGGGCTCCCAAATCTTGAACTATAAATAACAGTTGTTTGATCACCCGTTTGATCAACAACCAAAAACTGTTTCTGAGGGAACCCCAATTCCCCATTGGGTGCAATTTCCTCCTTGAAACCCTTCAAATGACTAGTGGGAGGGAGTTTCTCCTCCAAAGTGAAGTTTGGAGGACTCGTAAAACCCTGCCGAAATCGAGGCAAACAATAAAACCAACCATGAGGTTCATTAGAATTTCCTAACTGCACATGAGGTGATGCAGAGGATCCATAAGCTGGCGTTGCCTCATTCCTCGGTATCATATTCATATTGACACCCGGGTTCATAGCTGCAGAAGCAGGCTTCCTTATCTCAAAGGGAGCACAATAGGAACTAAAATTGGGTGATTGCAAATTAAATTGCACCTGCGGCGTCCAGGTTCCACAATTTTCTCCCATTCAACGAAAACAATCACCTACACAAGGTAAAAACATATAGACATTAATATAAAAGAAACAAATGGAAGTAAAGTTATAAAAACATTTCAATGAAAGAACAAGAAATTAATAAATGCAATATATATACCTTACGAAAAACTGATTCAAACACCAAGAGCTATCTCTTACTATTGGTTTCTCTTACACCAACAATGATTAAAACAAACTAAAACCACCGGATTAACCCAAAAAGAGCAAAGGAAAACTAAACAATTACGTTACAGGTTTAAGTAATTGACGGAAATATTCAGCCTGCAAAACATTCGAAAACAAAAATTTGATGAGAACAATTGAAACATTACAAAACCAAAAAGTAAATTACCAATTATCCTCAATGATTGATTCACAAACCTGGCATTCTCTGAGAGGTTGAAAGCATGCTATAACTCTAACTATAATGGTTGCGCACCCTGCCGTTCCATTTTCGTGTTTCAAAGCCCGAAATTTGGTTTGACTAGCTGCTTGGCACACCATAACTACTTTCCAACCCTTCAAATATAGAACAGCCCAAATGTTCCAAACACAACAAATAGATTCACAGAAATCTCAACACTCCCAAACCAGTTGAAACAGATCTTGAAATGTATTCAACAACACACAAAAAAACGATGTGAAAAGGGTGACTTAAAATGCTATGAAAATGAACAGAAAAGGTTCAAACAAAGTGTAGCTAAATTTTCAGCTGATCTGGCGAACATAACAAGGAACAACAACAAAAAAATTGGATCCCATTGAGGTAAGTTATAAATATGAAAAGTGTGAGAAGATTGAAAGGGTTAAAGGGTTGAAATTTCTGTAAGCTACAGAATCACTTTGCAATAGAGATTCAAAGAAATAACTTTTCTGTATACATCAATAGATAAACTAAACCACCACCGCATGCTGTTTTATCCTTATCCTCAAAGATTAAGCCACAACCACTACTCCTTTCAGATGAAAACCCTTTAATAATCCTGCAATCAAAATTTGATATTAGAGATCTAACAATTTTCATAGATTAACAGCATCAAATTCAGTTCAAATCATACCAAGATGATGAAAAAAATTATATTTCTACTTTCAGTGACTGAATCTATCTTTTGCAAAACAAACTCTTTCTAAACAAGGCAAAATCTAGGGTTCATTCTAAATCTAGGATATATATTAAGTGATAGTAGAAAAATCAGAGTAAAAACGTTTATTTTAAAAAGGAAAAACAAGTTACAACGAAAAATGAACTTTTTTTTTTCTTCAGCAAATATTACAAGAAAATTCAAGAGATAAATAACTCAGGAATTGATGAAAATATTAACATATAGAGTAAAAGATCATTGAAAGTTTCAAAGGAAACAAATTTGCACTCTAGATCTCAGGTAATATTGGAAAAAAAATTAACCAAATTTAGAAAGAACATGTATTTGAAAACATGACATATATTGAACACAAAGAAGAGCATGAAGTTAAGGAAACAAGAACTTACAAGGTAAGTGTTTGAAGAGAGAGAAAGCTAGAGAGAGAGAGAGAGAGAGAGTAGTTGAGTTTGAGGGAGCAAGCGTGATTTGAGTACAGTCAAAGTGGAAAGTATGTGTCTGTAACCAAGAAGAGAGTGGAAGAGTTGAATTATATAGAGAGAAAGAAATGCATTGACATATATACCCTCGATTGAAGTGGATCAAAATAATTATTATTTTAATTGAAAGAGAAAAAGTGTGAAAAATTAATTCATGATTTGTGTTATGAAAAATAAATAAAAATAAAAAGGTTAAATATAATTTTGGCCTTTGTATATATATCAATTTTCGTTTTAATTCTTCTAAAGTTTTTCATCGACTTTTAATCTCTATAAAAAATTTAATCACAATTTTTTATCCCTATTTTTAAGTTAATTTTTGTATTTTTAATAAAATTGTGTAGAAATGTGTAGGATGTTGTAAAAAAATTAGAATTTTTTAACAAAACATAAATTAAATATGAATTATATAAAAATTCATGTTTTTTTTTAAATTCTAATTTTTTTTTTTTGGAGAGATTCTTATAATATTGTGATTTTTTCAAAAATATAAATTATACATATGAGTTTACTTTAAAAGATGAACCAAAAGCGAAGATGAAATTTTTTTGAAGAACTAGAAGTTGAAAAAAAAAATTTGAGATATTAAAACGAAAAGATGACATATTTATAGAGACCAAAAACATATTTAATCCAAAAATAAATGATTTTCAGTCGACTGATTTTAGATAAAATTGAGTTGGTGATGTATACAAGGTTTAACGCAATTGACAAATATCGATATTGTTAAATCGAAAGTATTTACTCGGGTTTAAATTAAAAATCTTGTAGTTACATGTGAATTTCACATGTGATTTTTTTTTTTTTTTGTGTTAATGCTTTGATAAAAAGCCCAAATAATCAAAAGTTTAGTCGAAAGATAATTAAAGTTATATCAAGATGTATTACATTTAGACGTTCAAATAGTGATTATTGCTTGTTCTCTACTAAATAGAAAACAAAATTGTGTTGATGGTAAAGTTGCATGTTAGAATATATTTACTCTATTTGTGCTATAATTTTTGTAATATATTTAAGTAAAAGCAAGTTGAGTGTAATAATTTTTAGTGTAAATATCATGTTTACAATTAAAGCTAAATTCATTATAAAAAAAAAAATTAAAGCTAAATTATAGCTTCGTGTTAGAATCAATCATAAAGAAAAAAATCAATTCTTTCTAAACATATCAAAATTAATTTTACATATCTAGAATTAAATTTTCACAACCAAACGTAAACTTACATGTAGTCTCAATCTAGTGCTGACAAACAAAAATGAATTCATGTTGGTCTCTTTGAAAAAAAAACTAACGCTAAAATTTTGACAACAAGAGGCTGCCTCTAAACAAATACTATCCATCTTATGTTTTCATTTTTTTAATATTTCTTTTCTTCATCTTTGCTTGCATGTTGGACTGAAAATTGAGACGTTCTTATACAAAGTTGATAGGTTGTTATAGCCGAGGCCACCAATCAATAGCGATCAAACTAGTAAATGTATGATCGATATGACTACTATCATCAAATAAATGAAATGTGAGTGATGTAGAAGAAACAAATGTATGAGTTGTTTGTGTTGTGATTTAGGGATATTTTTAGATCATTGATGTCATTAGCTTATTCACTTATGAAATACTAAATGTAATTGTCTTATTTTCCAAGGGACTAACAAACATGTCCCTTCAATTTACATGTCACATATCAAATACGGTTAATGACAAGCAATTCATTTAACGATCGACGTAATCATTTAAGAGAAGTTTATCATAGATTTTGATTCAAGGAATAGTTAAATAACAAGTATTTTGAGATATTGGTTAAAGAAGTAAATGTAATAGAATTTTGTATGGTCAACATTTTAAAAGTGTAAAAAAAAAATATCAATACAATTTTTTTTTCTTAAAAAATGCTGGAGTATTAGTTAGCATAATTTTTTTTTAAAATGGTCTAAAAGTTACATCTTTTTTAAGGACTACAGGTTCTATATTTATTGTGAGGACCGTAATGATATTTAACTCAAAATAAGTACAAGGACTAAGTAATTAAACGAAATAAAATGTGTCATCCATATCATGATTTAAGATGAAAAAGTGAGAAGTCTGGTGTTCGTGCACCAGCCTCTGAATATATTATGAATGTCTTTGCCAACTGAGTTAGGTTTGCGGGGATATCTATACATTATTTTTATTATGTTACGATTTGTATTTGTTTTTAAAAAATTGACTTCGTTAAATCATAAGAGTCTCACATAAATTTAATAAAATCCATACGGTGCACGTTTATTTGTGTGTTTATTATTTACTTATAATGTGTGATCATCCGGTAGATATTATCTACTTATTGGCTTGAAACCTTAAAGTGTGCTCCTCATCGTATTCTCATATTCGAATCTTCTCGATATCAATTTGGGTGGGTTAGTTTAGTCTAATAAAAAAAAATATGTGTTCCTCTCATCTTATTTCTTTCTCGTCGCGTTTTCTCGATCATTATGCGTTTTTTCTCGTTGCGTTTTCTCGATCATTATGCGCTCTCTCGAAACTTTTTTATTTTAAAATAAAAGAGTTGTGTTACTTAATAAAACCTATATTAATTTAAATAGGTTTTAAAAATAAAATAAGTGAATAGAAGAAATTAAACTTACAAGAATTTATATTTAAAGACCACTTTGTGAATAAATTAAATATTTGAGATAAAAAGGAGTACATAAAAAGAGAATGTGACTGAGTGAGTGTTGTCTAAGGTTGATTCATGATTCATACGTGCCCGTGTGTGAGGGTAGGAGTGCACGCAAGCTATTAAGTGTACAATCATGAACCACAGTAGCCTAAGCTTAAGGTTAAGTTTAATGGAAAATAATAATAATTCTCTCTTTTTCTTTCCTTTTCTCTCTCACACACATACACTTATATATTTTCTTTTGTGTGGCCCCGTGGGTGGTTGTATCATGATTCTTGTGAATGTTTTGTTTTTTGCTTTGGGGTCAATGAACATTCACTTGCTCTCTGTGCATTTTTTTGACCTAACCATGTTCTTTGGTTCAAACCAAACCCTAAGGTATCTCATACATAATTAGCAAGTGTACTAACTTATATCGAAGTAATAAAATTTATAAGATTCGTATTCACAGGAACTGTTTCAACTTTTACTCGGTAGTAACATTATTATCATGGATATTTGTAAAATGGGGGGTGCACTGAGGCAATTGGTTTGATTTGCAATATAAAATAAAATGGTTAAGGAAAAATTGGTTTAAGAAATAATATGGAGAGATGACTATGTCATTCGATTCATCTGCTCATCGCTAATTAGCAACATGTTTCTTAAGTCTACGAATGCTATAAAGTTTACAATAAATTAACAAAATAGCTTAGGTCAATCCCTTGATCCTAAGCCCTCTTTTCTGAATATAATTCCCCGATCCCTCAGGTGAACCTATAATCATCAAAGGTTTTAAGTCCGTTAATTCAATTATCACAACCTAACAACGCTCCATCCCTAGATTGTCCGTTAGATTGAACAGTATAGATATTTCCGAATTACACGCTAGTGTCAATAGTCATATAAACTCTTGAATCAATTATATTGGGCCAGAATCATAAAAGCATTAAGAACGATTTACACTGAATAAACTAGAATGACATTCATAAAGATTAAGAGTTACAGGTTACATAAACATGAGCTAGAACATAATCATCTCTTGACCTAATCACAAAAGATCTAGCTACCCATGGCTAAAACACAAATAACTAATGTAAAAGAAGGATTCATTACATGAAATTGGTAACCGGATATGAGTTTTGATGGTCTCCCACCTTCTCTCCGGATCTCCAGCTCCAAAAGTCAGTTTCTTTCTCCAAAATTTTGAACCCTTCCTTCAAAAAACAACTTCCCTTTTATAGGAAAATTCCCAGAAACGCTAAAATTGTACTCCAATGCTGTAAATCGGAGCACAATGGCTTCATTAAACTCAAAACTCAACTGGAGCGTCTGCCAAATCGTAGCCCAATTTTTCTCCATCGGAGCACGATTTTTTATGAGACAAAATGTCTAAAAAATGCAGCAAAATCGTAGCCCGATGCTATAAATCGGAGCACGATTTCTCCTTTGTTTCAGCATAAAAAATCAGTCTTTTTGCAGCTTCTAACTCATGCACAATCACCTGAACTCAACCAAAATTACATAAAAACTATAACAAAAGTGCTATATGACCTAGTGTCATCAGTATGGTTTAAATTTGGTTTGCCTTGTCTCCGTTCCCCTGGACGAATCCACATCTTACCCAACCTGAAATGAAATCTCATCATCATATATATAGCTGGTTGTAAGTTAGCGCAAGTACATGTTTTGAGAAATTCTTCTAATTGCGTCCTAGTGAATTCGGGTAGGTAAGTTTTTCAAGATCTATATACCTGACTTAGGTTAAAACTATTAAGTCCGAGCATGATTGATATGTGTTATAGGTTAATTTTTATGGCGTGAAAATTTATTTAAAATTCTACTTCACAACTTTTAACAAAAACATGCACATTTACTAATTTTTCGTAAAAACTAACAAATAAGTCAAATAGATTAAGTTTTATTTTGAGATTTATCATGCTATTTTAGAAAATTTGATTTTATATAATATTCTATATAAGTTATGTTTTATAATAAAATATTTAAATTTATCATAAATTTATATCGGTCAATATTTTTAAATTATATAAAAGATCAATAACGAAATAAAGACAGTTGAGTGGGACTGTGACAGTTTCAAGAGTTCTAGTCCTGATGGTGTGAATTTTGGTTTCACTAAAGAATTCTGGCAAGAGTCAAAAGATGATGTGATGCAGTTCTTAACGGAGTTTCATTGGAATGGTAGATTGACAAGAGGTATAAATATTAAATACGACTTTCATTGCCCTCATTCCTAAAGTTGATAGCCCTCAGAAATTAGATGATTTTCGACCTATTTCTCTGGTGGGAAGTCTTTATAAGATCTTGGCTAAGGTGTTGTCTAATAGATTACGTTCAGTGATTGGGAGTGTTATTTCTGAGACTCAGTTTGAGTTTGTCAAAGATAGGCAGATCCTTGATGGGATTCTAGTTGCCAATGGGGTGGTGGATGAAGCTCGCAAGCCTAATAAGGAACTAATGTTATTTAAAGTGAACTTTGAAAATGCTTATGACTCTGTTGACTGGGGGTACTTAGATGATGTTATAGGAAGGATGCGTTTTTCAGTTTTATGGAGAATGTGGATCAAAGAGTGCATCAACACGGCTACATCGTTTGTGTTAGTCAATGGCATCCCCACAAATGAGGTCCCGATGAAGAGAGGTCTTCGTCAAGGGGATCCCCTCTCTCCTTTCCTCTTTTTATTAGCGGCAGAGGGGTTAGTTATATTGATGACATCTATGGTTGAAGCCAATATTTTCATGGGTTATAGTGTTGGGTCGTCAAACTCTGTAGCGGTGTCCCATCTTCAGTTTACCGATGACACCTTACTTTTGTGTGTCAAGAGTTAGGCTAGCGTTCGTGCACTACGGGTGGTGTTATTTCTTTTTGAGGGGATATCCAGTTTGAGAGTGAACTTTTATAAAAGTATGCTGGTTGGAGTAAACATCGATTATTCGTGGTTGTGTAAGGCAACATCTGTTTTGGGGTCTAGAGTGGGCAAGGTACCTTTTATGTATTTGAGGCTCCCTATTGGTGGAGATCCTAGGCGGTTGATTTTTTGGGATCCGGTTCTTCATAGCATCAAGTCTAGACTGTCGGGTTGGAAAAGTCAGTTTCTTTCATTTGGTGGCCGGCTGATTCTTCTTAAGTCGGTCCTGAATTCTCTGATTGTCTATGCTCTTTCATTCTTCAAAGCTCCGCCAGGTATAATTTCTTCCATTGAATCTATTTTTAATAAAAAAAATTGAGGTGGGAGTGAGGATCATTGGAAAATTTCATTGATAAATTGGTCTACTATTTGTTTACGTTAGGAGAATAGGGGGTTGGGGGTTAGGCAGTTGATGGAGTTTAATTATGCATTGTTAGGAGAGTGGTGTTGGTGGATGTTAGTAGAAAAGGATGGGTTTTGGTATCGGGTCTTGGTGGCACGTTATGGTGAGGAGGCTGGGAGGTTGGAGGTTGGGGGCCGGACTATTTCTTCTTGGTGACGGGAGGTAGCTAGAATTCGTGAGGGGGCGAGTGTAGACGGAAGAGGGTGGTTTGAGAAGTGTGTCGCGGAGGGTGTGAGATGGATCTGGTACGTATTTCTGGTATGATAAGCGGTTATGAGGTGTACCTTTTTGTATGTGTTTTAAGCGTCTTTTTGAATTAGATGAGAACAAATTGAGCACGGTGACTGTCATGTGCGCCCTTGGTTGTAGGGAGGGGGTGTGGCCTAACGTTGGAGAAGGCGGTTGTGGGCCTAGGAGGAGGGCATGTTGGGAGAGTATGTGACTTCACTTTCTAGTGTTTCTTTGCCGTATAATATTACAGATATGTGGCAGTGGCAGTTTGACCCTATAGGGGGTTATTCAGTCTGCGGTGCCTATTCATGTCAAAACTGCGACAGACTTGATTTGGCGTAACCAGGTGCCTCTGAAGGTTTCAGTGTTTACTTGGATACTTCTACGTGACAGGTTTTGCCCACGAATTTAAAATTGTTAAATCGCGGCATTGTTACGGCTGAAGCTAGTTTGTATACGGTGGGTTGCGGGCATGTGGAATTAGCTAAACATTTGTTTCTTTCCTGTAGAACGTACGGTTCCCAGTGGCAATCAGTGCGGTCTTGGCTTGGTATCTTAGGAGTGGATCCCCGGAGTATTACATATCATTTCATTCAGTTTATTCATTTTGATGATGGGTTGAAAGCTCGACACTATTTTCTTCAGCTCGTTTGGCTACTTTGTGTTTGGATTGTGTGGAATGAGCGCAATGGTAGATTTTTTAGAAATTTAGAAAATACCATTCTACAATTATTAGAAAAAGTAAAGTATTTATCGTTATGGTGGCTTAAAGCTAATAAGGCCAATTTTGTTTATGGCTCTCAATAGTGGTGGTCTGTACCCGTTTAGGGGTTTGGGTATCGGCTAACCTTTGTGTATTCATGGATTGACAACCTTTGTAATTTTTTCTGGTCTCCTTGGTACACCTTATGCTAAGGAGACTACCTTGTCAATATAATTCATTTTTTATTGTTAAAAAAAGTCAATAATGATAAAAATATATTGATTTTCTCTATTTATAAAAAGCATGGTCCAAACATGATATAGGCTAAGTCATAGACCTATATCAGCAGACTTGAACTATCTCCACAAGAAATATTTATTTGGTCACAGACTCAAATAAAATATGTTTTGGCATACTTACAAAATTACACAAAATTTAAAGAAAACTTGGTAAATGATATGATTAAATTACTTTTCTTTTACTTTTTTCATTTGTGTGTACGTGTTTAAATTTTTTTTATTTAGATTTGTGATTATATAAGACTTGTTCCTATCTCCACATATACTTTCAATCATCATAACCACTAAGCCATGGCTTCGATGAAGTCCAGTCCTTTTTTCTTTTTTTTTAAGAAGTCCAATCCTTTCTATTTACTAAAGAAATAAACTTTGTACAGTCAATCGAGAAATTGAGAAAATTTGGTTCCTCCAGAAAAACAAATGAAGGATATTTAGAACAACCGTACATCATAGTGTATATTGATATATGTCATATCTCATTTTCCTTCTTAATACATGTTTTGCATATGTTGAATTTGTCAAAATTACGATAATTGATTTATGTCATTCTTCCTAATTTTACAATGAGAAATAACAAATGATATTTGAAAAAAAATAAAAATATTTTCAATCTCTAAAGTATGACTGCACTTGCCCCACTTTGATAATTTTATTGTGTCTAGACCAAAAATAAATAAAAATGACTATTGTGCGTTTTTGTTTTTTTTGTCAAAACTATTGTGCAATTTTTCTTCTTAGATTCAATTACTTCATTCGGTCATATTTGAGAGCAGCTTTTATTTTTTCAAATTTATTAAATAAGTAATGTATTTGGACTATATTATAGTTCAGATATATTAGTTGTTTAATAAATATGAAGAAAAAAATTTGTTTATAAATGTGTCCGAAAAAGTATGATATACGACAAATTTGACAATCAAGTCCTTCGTCCATTGTTAATGATATTTTCTTTATTCAATATGAGAATATTCTCTATAATCTTTGTCACATGTTTGTTAGTTTGGACTAATAATAAAATGCTAGTTGGAACATATTCCTGAAGAGTCAGTTGCATATCCTCTGTTTACTCCTTGCAAGTTTAACGATACGACCTATATCGAGAACGAGAAGGAATTACACTTCATAATTTAGAAAAGAAAATTGGTTATTTTTCTTTGATTCTAATCATGAGTGGTATAAAACTTATACAAGGTGATGCATATTGGTAATTAGATAACTACAATAACTATAAAATAGCAGGGATACTTATACTCCATCCCAATCTATTGTACAACTAAATATAACGTGTTACTCTAAAAAAAACTAATAATTCCTATTATAATCCATCATCAATAAAATAAGTATCTTTCAGTTTCATTTTTCCAGCACCTTGGCAATATGGTAAAGGCAACGATCAAAGTGATATACTTTGTCTTAACTTTCTAAGGCAAAGGGCTAAAAAAAACTACAATCGATTTAGAAAGGGCTAAAAAAAACTACAATCGATTGGGAGGTAAATAAAATTTATCTAAAAATTGTTCAACCTTAGATTAAATTCGGTGATTCGATAATATATTTTTATAAGTTAAATGATCAATTTGCATTAACTTGCAACAACTAGGGATTGAATTTGTCACTTTTAAAGTTTAGGGACCAAACTGAACTTTTGAAATAAGTTAAGGCACTAAATAGACCAACTAATAGACTAAATTGAACTTTTAATGGAAACTTGCAAGATCATCTTTTACAGATTGGTGGGTTAGGAGGGCTCTCCAATAACTTTGGTTAGACCTTAGATATTATTTGGATCTTATGTGCTTTGTGTCATATTGAAGAAGAGAAATGTGAGGATTTTTCAACACAAGGTTGATCTTCTTCAATCTTTAAGCGAAAAATCAAGTTTTAGATTTATTGATGGTTAAAATCGTATCATGTTTTGTACGATTTTGATTATCTTCTTTAAAGGCATAATTTTTTGTCATCTTCAACGACAGTTTTTAAATTTTTCTTTTTTGGTTCATTGTTGTTACTATTTTTGTAATGTGAATTTCATGGATTCTTAAGTTTCTTTGACACATTTTGTGCTAGAGCGGCTTTATTTGGTTTTTAATATATATTTCTTTAGCCTTTAAAAAATGTCAATAATAATTAATTAGTATTTTAAACAAATTATTAAACAAATTAATTAATTAAATACACATAAAATCATTCTCTAAAGAGATCTGTTACACTCAAACTTTTCAATCCAATTGGTTGTCATTCTTCAAATACAAACTCTAAAATTAATTTAACTTTGCAATAAATTGTGCATTTCTTGTCAAAATAAAACTTATGCTTTCTTTTTGATAATTTCATAATTACTTCGATTTTCTTCATACTTGCCACTATAAATCAAATCAACATCAAGTCATGCAATACACACTTATCCATATGTGGTATAGCAAAACCTTAATATAGTTTCAAAATAGATAGGTTATATAATTGTTGCCTTTTCTCTTTTTAATGCTTGACATATAAAGTTAACCTTTGTTTGCAAAATTGAGCCCTAAAAGATACAATCGTTTTGAGGTGAGAAGAAGTACAAGAATAGATAGATAGAAAGAAAAATTGCAAAAACACGAACATAGAAGTGGAGAAGGCGATGATAGGACTACAAGATGAAAAAAGAGTATCTAATGTTTCACATGAACATTAATAATTTGTAGCTTGACCATTCAACCCAAGAATTATATGGACTTAAATTAGGGACCCACCCAGCAGCAATTGTGAATCATATCCAAAGCTCACTCCACCTGATGGTCTATCTCTCCATGTTAACCATTGATGGCCTAACTTTAGGTTATGGAACTTTGTGGTAAAAAGCTTTGTAGGAATTGGTCCCACCTCATAGTAGTAGTACTACTATACTTTCTATTGATGTGATGTATATTGATGCACCTAAAACATTATCAAAATAATTTCATATTCTAAAAAGAATAAACATTGTTTTAGAAGTGCATTTATTATTTTAGAATTTATTTTAGAATATACATTGTTTTAAAGAGCGATTCGGGGACACTCGTTAATATTTTCTTTATTATTATGTGTATTGCCAAGACACAAGAAAGTTGACAATAAATACATACATATATACATTGTTTTAGAATGGTTTTTGTCTATGTCTTGGTCGATAGTCCTTCAACATTATTTGAAGGAAATAATTATGTGTGTCGATTAGCCTGCAAAAACTAGATTTTATGGATCACAATTTGAAAATCACTAAAATTGCTTCTTCTTGAAGTCTTTATCCTTATTTTGTTTTCCTTTTCTTCTTCTTGATAAAAAATTCACTGTTAGTTGGAAAAAATATTTCAAGATTCTTGCATCCCATTCACTACCCAAAACAAATCTCGTTTTCAATTGATTCTTTGGAGATATTTGGTTCTAAGTCTTACATCTCTTATGTCGTGATTATAAGTATAACACACAAAGTCTTCATAGTCGCACTCATTTTGTAACAATATCTCTCATTTCTCTTTCACTTACTAGATAGCCAGGAACCACGATTGGTTATCTTCCTCTAATCTCATTGGTGGAAAACTCCACCTAAATTGAGTTTTCTCCACCATGGCTTCACCTTAGAAACACTTGGCAAGTCAACTTCAAAAATCATACATCCATTATGCCTCTTAATACTTATTGACCTATAAAATTTGTGAAAATTCTCTAAAACAGACTTCATATCATTATTAGTCTTTAACATTTTCAGTTTAGTTCCATTACCTTGCAAAACTTGTTTAGTTAGTTCAACTAAACCCCTTTTCCTAACATCCCTTGACCTCAAATCCCATAGCTTAGATCTACCATGTGAATCATGACTAACTACTAATGCAAAATCAATAATAGTATAACCATCTAATATGTACAATCCACACATTTGACACATTTACCTATTATTTCTACATTATGCAAAATTTCAATTATCACATGCTTGATATTTAGTGTCATAGCTTAATTCATAAAATATTCTTATTGATAATAAATTTTGTTTAAGTTCGGGAGCATATCCAACATCATGTAAAAGGAACTCATGCTCGTCAAACATTATAAGGTAAAGTGAACGCATACCTTAAACCTTATAAGTTTTGTTGTTTCCGAGGTGAAAAAATATTAGATATAATTATATTTTTTTGACAAAATTATATATAATTATATGTTTCCCTCGTTTATTTAATAAGAACATGAGAGAACATGGTGGAACCCACATACATATTTTCCTTTTCACCCTAGAAAAGATAAAAAAAAATTGTATTGATATGATAAAGAAATTATCAGCCGGAGGTCAACATCATTCAAACACATTACATATCAACCACTTGCATATACTTTGATAGTATATTGAAGAAAAATATTGAAATAGACTCAATATCACAATAATTTCAAAACACTTTCACATCCTTATTGTTTGAGGTTCATATTAATCCCATCAATTCAATTTAAGCCACAAGAATTAGCGAGGCCTATTTGAATTTCAACAAATAAAGAAAATTGTGTTGAGAAGAATGGTTAGGTATGGAAAGTTGTGTCACCTCAAATTAGGGTTTTGGCCTTACAATACTTTGCTTACAATAACAAAGACTCTTTCAACAACTCACAATAACTCTTTAACGGCTCAAGCACTATAAACTCAAATTCTTTGTATCGGTTGAAGTAAAAAATAATAATTTGAAACAATCAAACATATAACTTATTTTAAAAGTTATTGAAAAATTATATTTGTATACTAGACTCTAACCCGTGTGATGCACGGGTTTTGTAGAGTTTTATATATAAAATATTAAATTGGCTATATTATTACTTGTAGAGTTGCATATAAACTCAGAAAGAATCAAATTAAGTGACAATTGAGAGTGATCGACATGCACAATCTCAAAGAAGCAAATTAACAACATTTA
>Ga0315915_1001316_pt1 | contig 29761 bp, 20 predicted proteins | sample MpolbnodulesMG_FD_207738 | JGI IMG/M metagenome (GOLD analysis project Ga0315915, IMG submission 207738) | Medicago polymorpha root nodule microbial communities from Los Angeles, California, United States - branched nodules | ecosystem: Host-associated > Plants > Roots > Nodule | place: USA... | reverse complement strand
AAAAACACGTGAAAGGGAAATATACATAGAAAACGCACTGTGCAATACTTAGAAACATATGTTCGCGATGCTTTCGGGATAATAATGTTCGGGATATTTAGCATTTTTGCAAAAGTATTGGTCTCACAACACCATTTCTCAACAATCCTAAATAGCAAGTTATAATTTTTATGAATGTAGCATTTAGTACTCATAATGGCTTGAAAGATTTCACACAGATTCAAAGTAGCATTAAAACAGTAGCATGTTTTAGGAAACTTGACAACACGTTCCTTGCAAAGGAAGGTAAAAATATTCCCCTACTTTATCTCTCTTTTTTCACTACTCCCTCCCTCTCTAACTTTTTACAGGAACTTCTACGTCAGTTCCTTTCATGCAGAAACTGCTGCTTATTGATAGCACATATATCATATAATATTGATGTGTAAACGATTTGAATTTATAAAGTAAAAGTAGTACATGCACACGAAGGCTAATCTCAGTAATATCTAATATGCACTCAGTTTCTCCAACTATACTTCTCATAATTTTTTTTTAAACAAATCAACTAATCATTTATCAATAATTCTAAATTATTATATTTCATTTTTTTAATATTAAAGATGTGTGGGACAACACATATATAAGATGCTTATTTGAGATCTCCAAACTCATTAAGTATTTAAATAATTTATTTTCTAATATGGCGGTACCTAATAGATATCAAGTCTTATTATTAGGACCTTACATTGTGGATAATCTAATGTAATTTAGGATTTAAAGATAAGCATAAATACATCCATATTACAAAGTTTGATTCTAAAGTTAATTATTATTGGTCAAACTTTACTTTACTTTTTGATCGAACTTCACCCACATAATTATTTACACTCATTTTTATAAATTTTATCAAATTGTTTACATCCACCTCACTAATTTACACCCACTTTTATCATTTTAAAATGACATTAACAAACAAATGAACTTTAGTTGTTGTCTTCCAATTTCGGTTCCACCATAGAATTGAGAACTGGCTTTGTTTGATTTCCGGTAAAAAAAAAAACTTCAATTCCTAAATTAAAAAAATAATAATAACCTGAAGTGCTTATTTCTTTTACAGGTTGTTGTATTTATATTGCGTCGGAAAAAAAAAAGACTTTAGTAGTTTCATGAGGAGAGAAAAAAAACGAAGGCTGAAAATTGTTGTTCTGACTATCAAACATTCCTAATAACACGTGGAAAAATCCAAAAATACCTCCAGCGATAGTTAACTACAGTTATGCAAACCGGCAATAGTTAACATCCGCCGGCCTCCGCGGTAGTTAACTGCCGCTGCGATCTGTATCATATGAACACAGAAACTCAAGTTTCTGGTTACACGAACACATGCAAAGCAACTTCAAAATTCAATCCAAAATCACCCAAACCTCATTTGCACGAAAGTTATCCTAATTTCTTCAAGCAAATCACAAGTAAGTCATCTTGATTCTATTTACATGCAATATAGGTTGTTTAGGGTGTTATTTTGATAATTTTAGCTAAATGTTAGTGTTTAGGTTAGGTTTAAAAATTGCAAATTATGATAGAATTTGATGCTATAATGTATGGTTATTGCTGGCATTGTTGTTTAGGGTAGGTTTAGGTACAATGCAGTTGTTTAGATGTTCAAATAACACTAATTGTGCTACTAATTTAGAACGCACTTAAGGTGTTTGATGAAATGCCTAAGTGATATAGTCTTGCTTTTTTTGTGTAATTTTTTTGTAAATATGTTAAATTTTATAATGTATATATGTTATAATGATTCTAAGCTTGAATTTTTACATTTTTTGGCAAGTTTGAAGAATTACATAATGTTATACGTTACATAAAGTATGATGAATGTATATATGTTATATTAAGTTTGATAATGTTATACTTGCACTTTGGTGTTGTGTATAATGTGAGAGTTAGATCCATAGTTCCATGCCTTAGGTTCTGTTACCTTAAAAGTGTATAGTTTTTAGGAAATGCCTAAATACATTGTCCACTTATTGGTCGACGAACCAAAGTGACTCTCAGGCGTCAGTTAATAATGAGTGGCAGAACTGGTTGGTGCTTCATGGTACAGATCGTGTAACAAATGAGGACATTCGGGGTATAGGGAAGGAGATTGGGATAAAATTTGATGGGGATAAAAATAATATGTTTGATGTGTTGTCTGGTGTGAGAAGAAAAAATAAAGAGGGTGATGAGCAACGGAGGTGAGTTGAGGGAGTGAGGGAGTGGAGGAAGGTCGGGGTGGTGGTTCGGTGGGTGTTGGTGGGTTAAATGAAGCTCATTTCTTGGAATGTTCGGGGTTTAGGGGGACATGAGAAGAGGAGGGAGGTGAGACAATTGGTGAGGGAGAAGTGTCCGCTTATTCTTTGTATTCAGGAAACAAAATGTATTACTTTTGATGATATAATGTGTAATTCTATTTGGGGCGATGCAAATGTTGGTTATTCTTTTCAGCCTTCTTTGGGTGCCTCTAGTGGTTTGGTAACTCTTTGGGATAGTTCAGAGGTGGAAGTGTGGTCCACTACTTCTTTCGAGCATGTGTTGTTGATAGCGGGCCAATTTTACAAGTCTAATGAGCAGTTTGTTGTTTTCAATATCTATGCCCCGTGTGAAGGTTCGTGTCAGCAATCTCTTTGGGTCAATATTACTAACAGGTTGGTTACTTATTCTGACCAGAATGTTTGTGTCTGCGGTGATCTCAATGCGGTTCGCAATGTGTCCAAAAGGCATAGTGTGGGAGATATCATGCGTCAAACAGGGATGGCAGGTCTCAATCATTTCATTGATAGTAACTTGTTGATCGATTATGCTTTACTAATATCCAGCTTAAGTGTCACATCTCATTTATTCCCTTTAGTTTTTACCTTCATGTAGTGAACGTTCTCAATTGCCACCATTGCATTGTCAAGAATGGATCTACCTGGGAAGAAAGATGACTGTTAATAGATATACACCTATCCAGCACCTGCTTAAGTCTATTTGCAAGCACCTTGGCTACAATCTTATACACAACATTACAGAGAGCAATAGGCCACCAATACTTCATACATGGGCATCACCTTTAGGAATGAGTGTGATATTGATGGAATTAACATGAGGCGGAAAGGCACCAATTTCTAATCATTGACATTCTGCTTGATATACTTCATGACTACATGTATCCCAAAAATGTTGATAGAAACCCGGGTTGAATCCATCAGGATCAGGACACTTATATGCTTGTATGGAAATTCTTCTGCAGTGAAAGGGGCAATCGACATATCATTGTCTTCCCCAGTGATGGTTGATGGGACCAACTTAATAACATTTTCACGAAGTCCATTTGATTTTTGGAAATGTTGTGTAAAGTAATCACGCATAATATGTCGCATACCATCTTCAAACTGACACACAACACCACCCTCATCTTCTAAATGTCCAACTATATTCATCTTCCTCATTGTAGTAGCAGCTGCATGAAAGAATTTCGTGTTGAGGTCCCCATCGCGATACCAAAACGTCATTGCTCGCTGTTTTCAAAACATGTCATCTTTAATCAACAATTTATCCAACTTATGACAGAACATATTGAAATAATTGACATTTGATGCATCCACATGGGAACGCATTGCTTCAAGTTTGCGTTGGGTCTTGTGAATATATTTCCTTGTAATTTGGTTAACATTCTTGCTCCATTTCGAGAGATCTGAAGCACATTGATTAAGTTTCTGCTAAAGTGGACAATTTCCATAACCCTGCCACCTTTGGGAATCAAACAGTTTAAACTCCAATTCAACTAGCCAAGCATTTCCAAAACAAAAATGATGATGACCCCGAACTGTAGTAACTTGAGGTGCACAATGGAGCCAAAAAAGGTAGTGATCAGGCAAAGTGGTGGTGAGACATGCCACGATTGCATTCGAAAACCTGTCAAACCATCTATCATTAGCCATTGCTCGATCTAATTTTTCTTTCACAACACGATCATTCCTAGACTTTTGAACCAAGTGAAAATATAGTAGATGCATCATTTCATAATTACAAAACTATAGGAACCTTGTATAAGCAATTGTTTGTAAAAAAAAAAAGGAACTAAGTATTTGTTAGTTTTAGTCATTGAAAAGCCACTCAAATCAATTGTGGAGAACATAAGAAGGAAGGGATATGTACCCAAAAAAAGAGAAAATGGAAGGGATATATACCAATAACGGTACATAGTATATTTACTATTTATCTTTAAAGATTTACACGAGAGTCCATGCAGTAATGGTATAATCAATGGATGACATTTTAGTCAACATTTAAAGAACAAATCCTAATCAAAAGGAATTTAATTTAAAATATAAGAATAAATTGCCCCAAGCACATTGAATGCCCTTTAAAAGAGAACCAATATCACCCAAACCCAAAAATGCCAAAAAGAAAAAAAAAATCACTTTTTTTATGCTTCATTCCCTTAGGGACATTTCACATTTCTTCCTGGTCCACCATAGTAAAAGTAATTCCCCCAAACATTATTTATTCCTCCTTGTATGTCATAGCAATTTGGATGATCCGCTAGAACCCTTAGATTTGACAAGGGTATCAAATTGTTATCCCAATCCACAACTTGCAAATTCCTAAAGTATGATGCTTTTCCAAAACCTTCTCCAGCAAAATGGCCACTACCCATTTGAGTTGAAGTGTGCGACCCTTGTCTTGAATTCACAATTTCTCCACCAAATTGTACCATACTTGCATGATCCCTTAAGTGTGTGAACAAAAACGATGGCCAGTACCCTACCAATATTCCGGACCCAAATTCAAGCCACCAATTTCCATGCTTTGGATCCTAAAAAAAATAAATAGTATAACAAAACTTTCAATGACACTCCTTTTGTTATTTTTGTATTTTGCAACAAAGCAAAAAATTTCAATTAAAGCTAGACATAATTATGAATAGCATCATGTTAGCTTGGTTGGCAAGTGAAATGAGTCAAAAAGAGGAGTAAGAAAAGTGGTGAATGTGTGAAGGGTATTTACAAAATAATGGGAAATTTTGTTAAAATAATAATAAAATGATGAACAAAACTACAAAAGGTCGAAGAGTTCAGAATTAGAAGCTCTTTGTTGGGAAAAAGGAAGAGAATCTTTAAAAGAAAGGAATGCATATAAGAGAAATACAGTTCATTATTCGAATTCACTAGGCATGCGTGTAATGTCCCAAAGTATTAAAGTGAATAAAGTGGTGCATGTTGTTAACTAAGACTAGACATTGTACAACACTTTGTGCACTATTTTTATTTTTGTCTTTTTTCAAAATTTTCATTTTATAAAAAATATTTTTTTATCTTGGAATGGAAAACATAAAATAACTTCCCCTATACTTCTTCTAATATTCTATATCACAAAATTCAATGGCGTTTGTTACTTCCAAAACAATGGAGACCCCACTATTGAGCATTTTTAATCATTTTTATTTATTTATATTTGTTTTTGAGTTCCTTTGAAGCTTTTGACCATGGAATTTGAAGACTTTTGTGAAACTAGTAAAAGATTCATATCAAAGGGTAGGGATCAATCTTCTATCCTTTAGGTGGGACCCATAATGTGATCCATCAATATTGGTTGTTGGATTTCAACAAACGTGTATATGCTCAAAACAGATTTCTAAACTATATAGAATACAAATGAATTAAGTAATATAAACCCTTAAATCCGTTTTATAAGACTTGTGTGACAAGGTTTAACTTTTCCAATCAATAGTAAAACTAAATTATCCACTATAAAAAAAAATTGGACACTTGTATTATAAATTGTCAATAATTTTCTAAGATAAATTTTGTTATAAAGCACAAAATAAAAATTACCTTCCAAATGAGCAAGCTAATATCAAATTGGCCCCCAGTATATGAAGAAGTTGGAGAGATTGCAGCACCAATTGCAATTTTATTGTTAGTTTGAACAAAGCCAGAACAAAGTAAATTGTAGCATCCAGTTGCTTGATATGCATCACTCTGCAAATAATAATCAATATTTTTTTTATTATTTAATGTCTTCTTATCTTAACTTACACTTCAAGCAAAGGTTTATAATTATGTATTTATAGTATATAACCTCTCTCCCTTTTCTTTATTGAGTTTTATACTTACCGTCCAATAAGTAAAGAATCTAGGGTAACTGTCCCCATAGAGCTCAGGGCTGACCTGAAAAATAATAATTTAAATTAGTTTATTTGGCTAAGATACAAAAATTAAAAACATGGAGAAAATTTTATGGTAGGTAGTTGAGCAATGGTAACTGTTTTTGAATGCTAACCAAATATAGTGCATTTAAGAGTAAGAGAGAATCATTGAAATATCGAAATAAAGAAAAAGTGTGTTTCAACAAATGAAGAATCAATTAAGTTGAAGTAATGGCTGAATTAAAACTTGCCTGCCAACCAGCTTCAATGGTGTTGAGATCATCTCCAAATGAACCAGAAATGACCCACATTTGGGACAGGCTGAATTCATATTGGTTTGCTACACGTGGGGCCCACACGTTTATGCTAGCCTTTGCTCCATAGTATTGATTTCCAGTCACATATCCAACTGCATGCTGTACAAAAATAAAAACCATTAGGCGATTTCTACTATGATACAAATACTAGACACACATTGATATGTATGCATCAACAAAAATTTGAGAAAATTGAAGTGACAGAATATAAACACATGTGCCGGTGTCAGACATCTCACATATATCGGATGTTGGAAATGCCTTCACTCTGAAGTGTCTGTATTATGTAGAGTATTTTGAATATAATCTAAGGTTATTTAAGGAAATTAAATTTAAAATAAGATATTTTTTTCTTAAAATATCGGATATCGGAAACATGTGTTAGTGTCATACACTCACATATATTGGATATCGGAAACGCCTATTTGAAGTGTCAGTGATCATTTTGAATAAAATTTAAGTTTCCTTAGTAATATTAAATTTTTTTACCTAAAATTTTTCCTTGCAAAGCCTCATGCTAGTTTATATTTCAAGTTTGATTTTTTTGTTAGATTTTCCTACACAAGATAATGTAATAATAGTTGCAGCACACACAAGAGTAGAAACATCATTTAGTGAAACATTAACTAACTGAAGAACCATGAAATTCTGCAATCACTATAAATAGGAAAAAAGGTTGAAGTTTCACCATCAATGAAATTCCAACTACTCAAAATTTATTGTTCTTGCTTCCATGAATACTCATTTTCATACCAAACAAGACAAATGGACATTAAAACAAGAAGAACAGAAGAAGAAGAAAAACATAAAGCAAAGAATGAAAATCAAAACAGCATATTTGTTTGTTAATAATGTCTTGCTTCATTTGATAAACCAAAAAAATTTAATAAATTTAAAAAAGAAACATAAACTTCAATTTCTTGGTGTAAATTTTCAGAAATTGAATTGCATTTGCATATACCTCATGTCCATTGCTATTTGTGTCCCTTCTAACACGTCTTCTTAATTTTCTTCCAAATGTATTGATAGAACTTGCCCTTAACATGTCTTGTTCCGTTGTTCTTCTAATTGGAATTGTTCCTTCCGGACATGATTCACCTGACAAGCTCCATGACTGAAAATTCTCGCTCGACACATCCCTGTTGTTATGAGTTTTAGGCCTTTCTGGAGGATCCTACACACATGCAAGAAAATAAAATTGCATTTTTTTAAATAAAAATTTCCCTTATACCTTAACTATATATAATAAAAACCTTGAGATTGTTTTTGACTCGATTAAAATTTACCAGTGGTCTTTGTCCTTTTAACATAGGATGATCAAAAGCTGGTTGTTGATGAGACGCAACACATTCTATGATATCACCGTCAGGACTCTAAAAAAAAATTACAAAAAATATATATCAACAAATTATGATAAAACAGAGTAAAAACAGGGGAAGTGAAAAAACAAAAGCATGAAACTTTAACATACCTGAATTGTCTTAATTGAAGGTTTATTGATCTGTTGAAGACGATATCTTATGATGTTCATTTTATTCAACTCTTCCTTTGGTTTAAAAGTGTTATTGGCAACAGGGTTGTTGTCAATTTCTGAGGAAGAAAAAACAGGACAAAGGAAAGAAAAAACAAGAAGAAAATGTACAAGATTGTAAATGATTGGAGAAGTCAAACACAAGCTAAAATCCATGCTTGAGAATTTTCCTTTCTTTGTTTCTATTGAAGAATCCGTTTGAAGTAGTTCACATTGATCTTGTCTTCTTCTTCCATCTACAAAAACAAAATTGTGTGTTCCTAGATTTTGATTGTGGCAAGGGAAACACATCTTCCACCAAAGCTATACTATAGAATATACATAAAAATGAGTATTCTAAGTATGGTTAATTACTTCTTTCACTATTTTCAATGCCTTGGAAGCATAGTATATAATTGTATAACGTGCTTCTATTCTCTTTCTGAGTCAAAATTTCTAAAACTTTGGTTATGTTACTGACAACTTGAGCTCTCAGGAGTTGGGTGGATGATTAAAATACATGAAAGGGTTGGGTTGTATTCAAGTTTTGCCCATGTGGGTTGGAGCCCTTATAAATGCCTAGATTAGTGATGAAATCGTGCTATATTTAAAAATTTATAGGAGTGTGTACAAGGGAAGGGGTACACGAATCATAGCAGCTTATAAATATATGTTGAATTTCAAAGGTATCTTTTGCTTAACCAAGATTATTTAATGTACATGGTTTATGCAAAAATTAAAAATTGTTTAAAGTCTTTTTTATGTAAATCTGAAATAAAGTTCGGTACAACAGATCAACGACGATTGAGTCTAACAAAATGAGCTAGTCTATAACAAAATGACAAATGAAGACTTGAATCCTAACTCGAAGAGGTATTCTCGTTTAGTTTCCGATTGTCATTCAAATATGATTATCTCTTTTAATTGAATCTAATCAGAGTCGATCCTAAGATTTTTGGTCTTATGGGCGAATCAATAAAATTGTACCCTTTTAACTGTTCAATTTCTTTTTGCATTTTTTGTTGAAAAAGATTTATTCATAATCAAAATTCTTTAAAAAAAAAATCAATAGATTTAATCAAAGCTGAGTTAAAAAGAAATACATTTGCATAGTACTCACTATTAAGTAAAAATAATCATTTTAGTGTCTTGATTGTTGTTCTTCATGGGCCACCCGCCCACCCCTGAATCTAACAAAAGAGGCTAATCTCTTTCTTTCAAAAAGGAAAAAGACTAATATCTTATAACATTTTTTTTTTTTGAAAGAACTAATATCTTATTACATGATAGATTAAAGTTCAAATTATGTCTGAGATAGACATCCACATTTTAATGTCTCACGGTAAATCAAATATGATTACATGTGGTGAAGTAAATACGTAAAAAAAAAAAAAAAGTTTCATACTATTACACATATATGAACAATCTAGTACCAAAAAAAGTAAATGACTAGTTTTATAAAAACCAAATTAAGAAAAATGACTTTTGTTGTAATTTTATCCGAGAAAAATCATATTCGAATTTCGAATGGTTATCATGATAAAGCAACCATTTGTTCTTTTTGCAGCATAATTTAATGATGTGCTTTTTGCAACTGTTGATCATAGTATATTTTTTCAACCGAAGAATTTTATTTGTTGGTGCTTTAATTAAATTAAAAAATAGATATGTAACTATCAATTATGAAAAGGGTTAACATATTTTGAATATAAATAATGTACTTGAAAACATCAGTTTTAGGTGTGAGGAAAGAGAAGGGAGAAAGGAGATTGAGAGAGATAACAAAACAAGACATGTTTCCAGTCTAGAATACAAGGACTGAAACTTTATCTTTTATGTTTGTTAGTTTATTGGGGCAAAATGGGACTGATGATTTCTGTTATTCTTTACTTTTGTGTCTGAATGAGGACAGATAGGAATTACAATTGATTCTGGGTTTCCAAAGTTCTATCTTTGCTTTCAGTCTCTCTTCCTTTCTCATTTCCCAAGATGTTCTATCATGAGTCAGCAACACTTCATTCATAGCACTCCATTACTATTATTTTGGGCAACAATAAAGCTATCCTACTTTGATTTCTCAATGAGATAATTTGCTATATATACTTTGTTATAATCTTTGGAGGATTTGGATAAGTTAATTACAACTAGTAAATTAATACTCATGGTAATCTTGTGACAAAACAAGAGCAGTTATCTACAAGATTAATTTGTACAACGAAACATATTGTTGGTATACATGTAAAGTTCACATTGAATTAGAAAAGCATAAGTTGAGCAACATTTAATTGAAAGGACTCACGTACCACATTCAACAATATTTAAATTGAAATTTTTTTAACACCGTGGTAAGTAACAATATTGGCTCTCCATTTTCTAGTCACCAATACCATATGGAAGTGAAACCAAATTGTTTTGTATATGTGCCCCCAATCCAACCTTGTTGGCACGTGCTGCACCCTCCATGCATGTCATAGTTATAGTTTGTCTATTGTTTTATTTTTGGGGATCAATATTTTAACTGAACAACCCCATCTATTGAAAAACCAATACTGTTTACCAACTTAACTAAGTGTAAAAAATACTTAATTACATGAAGGCCACTTATCATACTCTATTTGCTCACTAAATTATTTTCCTATGTAAGAAAAAAAATGTTTTATTAACGCAGAGTATAAGCGATTTCATTCTTAAATTTTAACTCATGTAATAATGTCAAAATTGTTAAGTTGAACACTTTTATCCAAGTTTGTTCGCAGAATTTGCAATTGTGTATATGAGTTTCAATGATGTTTACCACTTTGTCTTAAAAAAAAAAAGGCTAATTTTTTATTAGACTATGCTTAGTATGTAAGAGTGGAACACGAGAAGAATTGAAATGAGCATTATTATATTAAAAACATATCTATTTAGCATATAGTGACTAATTTGTGCCAAGCACTCATTGTGGTTAATATAGAAAAGAAAAATTAACGTAAAATTGGTGAGTATTTTGCAGCTAACGTGTAGGAAAATATAAGTTTTAGAAGGATTGAATTATGACATTAGTGTAGGGTCTGATGGCGTCATAGATAACCAAGTCTCACTTTCACTGAGAAAATTATGTCGACTGATACTCTGATAAAGATGTCGATCTTCCGGTAGTATTTTGTTTTTACACCATTTTTTTGTTAATTTTGAAAAACTACATTTTTGTCAGATAAATAGCACATGAAACACAAATGTAAACGGAGGATCTTGGGTTCGAACCAATGATACTATAAATATTTGACTTAACAATTTCGATATTTACTCGTTCATTCAGGACTTGGGGATTATTTTTATTTCATATTTCAATAAGGCTAAATCAAACATGTTTTTTTAATTAGTATTTTCTCATCAAATTGTGCTCTTTTATTACAAATAATTGAATTAAAGGCATCCACATTTATTTTTATGAGCCGGATTTGGTCACTGTATCTATCATCGGGAAATATTTGTTTGGACACAACCCCAAATCAAAAGTATTTAGGCACACACACATAAATGATAAAATTTAAAATATAAATAATTTAGTCACATCACTTAATATCATTTTTTCTTTTAAATTTTATTAATCATGTGTGTCCAAATAAATTTTATTTTGAGTTGTGCATATGCAAGACTTGCTCCTATTATCTATTTACTTTTCATTTATGAGAGATAAACTTAGTGAAAGATTAGTCGAAGCTATGAGTGGGGTCCACTGATTAAAATAAGTTCTATTAATCTATCACTCGTGTCTATCTCTTATAAATGGACCATATATGATGATCAGATAAATAGAGTAAATTATTACTCTTTTTATCATGTTTTGATTTTCATTTTTTGACAGGATTATTATGTTCTTAATAAATTACATATCCAGTTATTATAATCTTAATGAGAATAATTATAATTGATCATATCAGAGATGCTACACAAAGACTATAAGAAGGCATGCATGCAGTACACTTGAATGCAATTAAAAAAATATTTTCCTTTGAGTAAAACTTAACTTACTTAGGCCTCACTATTTTTACATGTATATATATATATATTACCTAAATCTACAATCAAAATGATTAGTACCAGCAAATCAGCAATACATTGTGGATTTGAATAAAGATACATATAGTACATAGTTTTAAACTCTATGAGAAGGCTTAATCATGAGAGCACCAAAGCTAAAGTTGCCTTTGTTTCACAGTGTTTCTCCTTTTTGGGTTCATGCAATGATGCCAACCATTTTGCCAGCATTCCCTTTATTTCTAGCTCTGAATTTTCAAATTTTATAGTAATTGACTAATTGGAATTTTCTAACTTCTAAGAGCAACAAAAATATTTGTTTCAAAAAAAAAAAGAGCAACAAAAATAGAAAACATATACAGAATCTGGTCCCCTGTGAGTCACTCTCATTACAGCTAATTGGCCAGCATAAATTAATAAATTACATAATCTCAATGCAACCAAAAACTCATGTCTCTTGATTATATTTAGAAACATTCAGCAATGTACTTTAGGTACAAGTTAGTAATGTCAAGGAACAAGGCCATATAAACACAAAAGGCCAAAGAATATGTTTTCTTGTTTCATCATCACCATACGTTGTTTGAATGTGAATGTAAATTGAAAACAAAGCATACTTTAACTAGGTCTAGTCTAAGTAAATTTTCAGACAAAAGGTTATTTTGAGGCGACGTTTACGGTACACAACTTAAGTAGCTTAGCGTACTAGTACAAAAATGGTCGGAGATTAAAGTTATGGTGGGCGGATGAAATAGCAAAACATTCCAAGTGGTTGGCCTCGAGGCGGACCACTTGACTGTGTTGTTGGATTGTCGGTTGACCAAGCATGAAGGTCGCAGTGCATTTCATAAAAACACGGAGATACTATCCGAATTAAGAGAAATAAAAAAAGATAAAATTAGTGAGAAAAATTTAGAGATGAAAACATAAATTTCCTCCATGGCTAAATTTTGTGATGAAAGGATTAACGAAAACTTTATTTTTTTTTCATCACTAATCATTTACATGTGGCTACATAAAACTTAAGGAGCAATAGTTGCCCGATCATAGACCTAAATAAAAAGGATTTGGGCGCTCACACACATAAGTTAGCAAAAGTAAGTGAGCAAATTAAAAGTGAAAGATAAATAAATGAAACAATATGTATTTTTTTAAATAAGTAAATGATATGTATTTTGATGTGTGTTCCTAAATTATTTTTATTTAGGTTTGTGTTCAAGCAAATATTGCTCAAACTTTAAGTAGAGGCGATATAATTTTAATCATAGGCTGCAGTTTTTATCAACTTTGACTCTTGAACAACTAAATTTATTATGACAGTTCCTTAATTGATAATGTCTTAAAAGTTGTCACTTGTCACTCACTATAACTATGGTTTTCATGAGTTAAGATGGTTAATCACTTAATCCTTATCTTGACAGATGGAATTTTGAAAGGAAAGGATGGAGATTGATGTAAAACGTAATTTGACATTAATATGAGAAAACTATAGTATAACAACGTAACAACCAATGGTTTTGCTTGCTAATAATTGTTGGTTGTGTTTGTATAAAAGAGAAATCTATGATTGCCACTAAAGGCTGTCATATGTCAGCATTTGTTAGGAAATAAAGGGAAAATTTGCTAAAATTTAACAGAATGATGTAGTAGTTCACAAATTAGATGAACATAAAAAAATGTGTATACTATAACTATAGTCTATAGTGAATTTTGAACACAATTGTGGAATTAATCAATTGTCAATAGGTAAAGAGAGCATGCGTGAAGGGTGGATAAGTCTATTGTGGGATAGTTTTGGTCTAATTAATTAAAGGCAAAATTTAGATGCATTTTCTTGTATAACTGCGGAATATGGATATGCATGTTACAGATGAATATGTTTCTATATATGCATGATTGATTACACATTTTGTCAGAGAAGAACGTGGGTCTTTATTTATTACAAATGATGAATGAAAGAAATTTCATCATATTAGTTTTTCAGAGCTTGATCTTAGATCACTAAAACAAAAAGAAGCATGAAATGCTATAAACAAAAATTGGATTGAAATTTATTTCAAAAGAAAAAAAAAATTGATTGAAATTAACATTTATATTAAGAATGTTGATGTGTTAAATGTGAGTTAAAAGTTAAATATTTGATTAAAGAATAGATGTTCAACAACGTATAAATGAAACTCATGTATGGTTAATTTTAATTCAATGCAATGATTTACCCTAATTTTTTTGACTCCCCGGAATTCCCAACACAAATTCTTAGACTATGAGTAAAAATATTATTGGACTATCTTTTCATCTATCTAGGAAAAAATAACTTTTTGTTTTTGTTGGTGATAAAATATCAATGTATCACTCAGATATTGACATTCCATAAGCTAAATAGCTAAGTTATAAAATAATTATCGTTCTTTCTTATCTTTTTGATTCGTCGTTATCTCTCCTGGATTTGAAGTCTTAGTCATATATTCCATCAAAATTCTGTCTTCTTTCCATTCATTCCATATAAGGTGTTACATAAGTGGCCTTTTCAACTCACTATATGTAGTTGGTCACTTGGTGGTGGTGATTTATATTCTTCTGAAATTCTTTTGTGCAATATTATTATAATTGTGGGGCCTAAGTATATAATGATGGTGTCTCCCAGTTGAAGATGTGAAATTAACTTGAGGGAGTGAGGCATATGGAAAAAGAGAAATTTGGGAGCCACTTTGTGTGGCATTTCAGAGTGGGAGCCAAAGTTACTCTTTTTTGACATTATCATTAGGAGCTGGTGGGTTGCATTGACTCTAGATTGTATGAGTTTCACATCACTGTTTATTCGTACCATGTAAATTAAGGTCACCCAATTGGAGCCTTTTTAGTTGCTAGAACAATAATCGTATTTATAAATTGTTTAGGCAATTATTTCAACCTTGTAGCATTTGATACTCTACATCAATAAAAATAAAAAATAATAATGGTTTTACTAAATTATCCCCATTTATCCTTACATGGAACAAAAAGAATTATTTGTGTCTATGTAACACCATCTCTATTGATGTATTGCAAAATGGATAGTCTTAGGATAGCAGGGCGTGGTGGTCTCTTGCGAGACTCTGATGGGAGATGGCTAACAGAGTACTCACGTAAAATTGTAACTTAGCGCTAAGACGTGGAGAATGTATTTGGGTATGCAGCTTGTTTGGCGAAAAGGTTTTGGTCATCTTCAGGTAAAAAGCGACTCAAAAACCCTGGTTGACATGATCATTGAAAATTTCAAAGTTATAATGGTAAACCGTCAAGAGCTTTTTACAGTTGGATTGGCAGGTGCACAATCATACCTTACAGGAGGGAAATGGATTGACAGGTGCATCTCAATCATACCTGATATAAGGGAAATAGAAATATTGATTGACCAGCTAATTTTAGTTATTTGTTGAATTCTTTTCAAATTCTTGTTAAGGGGACCTCTTCATATTGAGATTTCAAGTCACCTTTATGATGTCACTTTAAGAGTTTGCATGTCTAGGAATAATCGTGTAACTCGCTTTCTTTCTTTTTAGGCTTTGATCCTCTTTTTCTACCAAAAAAAAGAATTTAGTATTAATTGATTATAGAATAAAATTAGAAAAAAGCAATTAAAACTACAAAATAATAAATGTAAAGTACAATTCTTTTTAGAATAAATACTTTTTACTAATATGACTGTTACTATTGGATGAAGACTATAATACATAAGGAAAATACAAACTGTTTTACCAAAAGTTGTATTAAAATTAGGTGATCAATAGTAACTAACTATCACTAACAAAGAGTCAAAGATCACCTTTCAAAAAAAAAAAACTATCACTAACAAAGATCCAAAATGGTCATAGAACTGAAAAAGTGAAAAGCAAAAAAGAGATTTTGAAAAAATTGTTTGTCTCCAAGGACCCGACTCATGAGACACTTTGTCTTAACATATGACTCAATTGGCTTGATAAGTAGCTATTATATGTCATGCTTGGTTCACTACAAAAAGTTCAATCAGAATTTCAGGTCAGCTAAGACCTGTAATTCCTAAAGCCATTTGACCACATTTTGTAAATAAAATAATGAATTTAGATGTAACATTGACCCATTCGAGTTTGTTCTTATGAACCACTTACCAACTTCAATGGAACATCACTACTAAGAATGAACTTTTCATGACTCAATTCTTAGTTACCTCTAAAAGGGGGTGTAACTTGTATATAATGTGAATATATGTGGTGCGATTGCGATATGCAGATTAAAATCGAAAAAAAGGACATACAGTAAATGTAAGATATATTACTTTGTTCAATTATGCTAAAACTTATAAATGATTAGATTAATCAAATTAACTAAATTTATATGCACTAATTTGTTTTAAATCCAGTTAGTTTATTTTCAGTTTTCCCATATTTTCTACCAGCTTTTGTTACTGTTTCTCGGTCATTATCACACTCATCTTAAAAAATTAGCTGTCTGACAGAGTGGGATAGCTAAATTTCCTTGTCTCAAATCCTTTTATATATTGAGTCAAAAAATAAATCCTTTAACGTAAAATTTCAATTTAATTTACGGGGGCTTCATATTCAAGTCTTAAATAACTTGCATATGATATTAATCAACATTTAAATGGGTGTTTGGTTCGACGACCATACAACATAAACACACGTCCACAAACCTTTATAACGTGAAAAATAAGAAGTTACAAAGTGTAGTTTTAAGAAGAAAAAAAACCATGTCTACCATTGTTCTGCCGTTGAAACAAACACTCGCCATCTGATTGCACAAAATATAAAATGGCCTTTATCCAAAAAAAATAAATATAAAATGCTTTTAGATGTATGATATAGGTTAGGGAGTGTAATATTTTAGAACAAGTTGCATAGATTTCATTGAAAGATTTTCTTTATCCTTTACTTCGCCGTCAAGGATATTACTATAATCCTCTTCCTAGCCTTTAATTTGAAGTTGTATAATTTGAAGTTGTATAATGATAGGCAAGAAAATTTGCGTTTAATTTCGTCCATATGATAAGCTATCAAGCAAATCACAAAGCTATATATGAACCCAAGACCATCTCCAATGGGGTGACTTAGTGTTACAAGTCTTGTCATCTAATAGGTATTACTATTGAGAATAAAAATACAATGTGCGTAAAGAGATAGTTGTCATAAAATAGTTGTATAAATATGCAATATAGAGGTTTACATTATACTGAAGCCACGTCTTAAAACCAAGCATAGAAGTAAATTCAAATTTTATATAACATGTTCTCTCTTCGCTTTCATAGCAATTATTTTTCTTTTTGGTGAATTTCATAGCAATTATACTCCATGCATGCTAGAAGAGTATCAAATTAAGGCATCCAACTTTAGAATTTTAAAAAGTGGTATGTTAGCAAAGTGGTTATAAAAAAAAGAGAATAGAATCATGGGAAGATAGGTGCCAGAATTTGAATGATGAATCTATCTCTAAAATGTGGCTAATCGATCTATTCTCTACATGTTGGTGTATATTATAAGGTTTAAACGCCAAAAGGTAAATCAAAAGAGGCCAATTAGATATATATTAAGGTTTTGCAAGGGTGAAACAGTTATCTTAAACAATGATTTTGTCTAATGAGTTTAAGTGTCATGACCAACTTTTCATGTTCAAAACTAAAACACAAGTAAATCCTAAAAGGGCATGAAACATGGCAATTGAAAATGTTGTGAACCATTTCCTAAACAATGTTTGAATAAACATGATTTGCAAGACTGGAAGAGTTAGGAAAGAATCTAAAATAGGGGTCATGTATTGCATGCTAACATCATCTCTTGGGCCATGTCTTTCTATTTCTGTATACATCATCATTTACATCATTGCTGTGAATTCGTTGTGAAAACCACACCAATAATAAACTTGATGCGTGGAGCAAATTAATACCAAGTAATCAAATCAAACGGGTGACAAAAAATTAATTCAAACAAAAATAAACAGCAAGAGATAAAAGGAAGAAGGAGAACACAAGAATCTGTTTACCCAGTTCGGTCTAATGATGACCTACTCTGGGGGAGAGAGCAGCTCTTCGTTCCACTATAATGATATGAGTTTCTTTACAAAGAGATATTGAGTTACAAGAATCAGTCTTCAAACCTAATTCTACCCAAGTCTCAATCTCTTTCCGTGACCAAGAGACTCAATCCTAATAGTGTTTTGTTCAAGGTGAATCAAAACAATCCCAACCCTAATGTTTGTTGCCAAGAGAAATTCTCTATAAACCCTAGTTTGAATGTTGGCTTCTAAACCCTGTTTTCTATACACATAATTATCTGATACAAGGTTTATATTTATAGTGGAAAGCATCCCTCAAAAATTGGAACAGAACCGGTCCATGAAAAAGCCGTTTTATTTTTTCTGCTGTTACGCAATTCGGGCGCTGAATTCTGCTGTTCGGGCACCGATTTTTTACGTAGCCAAAGGCTCCTTCTGCAGGCACAATTCGGCCCCGAACTGCTCCATTCGGGACCCAAATTTAACATTTCCAGGATGCATGTTTTTTAGTCATTTTCCAACAATCATGATGATGTTTCTCAAACCATTTACATAATTTATAGGGTAAGGTCCGTAAATTGTTAGTTATGGGGACAAATAATTATGATTAATGATGTGCTTTTATAATCCATACACATGCACACAGCGGTAAAACTAATCTCTTTCTGCAAAAAGCTGTTCTGATATGTTGGAGATAAAATACTTAGATTAGGATATATAAAAGTAAATGGCTCTTCTATTATTTTATCAACTAACCAAATAAATTACATTTGATATTTTCCATAAAATATTTAGAGATCCTTCAAAAATAAAATAAAATATTTATAGATTTATTAATCCTCGTAGAACAGAATTTCAAAGAATTGAATTCTTTTTTTGAGGAGAGAATAATTGAATTATTGGCGGCCAATATTATTATTGTTTCCTAAAAAAAATATTATTATTGGTGCTGCAGCCGGCAGGTGCACGAAAAAATTGAGGCTAGTATAATGGGAAGAAGGAAGATGTAGAGAAGAAAAAATCAAAATAAAATCAAAATCTGGATTAAACTATAGAAAGCGAATAAATAAATAAAAAATTGATCTAATAGGAATGGATGAATGTAAATCTATGGGTTTGATGGCTGATGTTAGTCATGTTCACTTGATTTTTAAGTTTAGATGCAATTTTTTTTAATTAAGTTTAGATCTGTTAGATGATGAATTGAAATCTCAATTTAAAATTTTAAGTTTTCCAGAAAACTGACTTTGTGGGGGTGAAGCCGGGGTAAAATTGAAATTTTGATAACTTGTAGGGGTGAAAGTATAAATGTAGGGGTGTATGGTAAAATTTCTGACAAGTATTTGTGCACTAAAAATGTTTTTTGGGCCCTTATTTGGTGTTGTGTTTGGAAAATGACCGGTGCTTTATAGACCACTTCAATTGCTCATATACCCTCAAAATCCCAAAATTAAGGGCCTCTGTATTTTGGGCCTCTGTTTTTTTTATTTGTCCAGACAAAATTAGGGTACTACATACACTATAATTTTAGTCAAATACACCACTAATTCGAACTTGCTATTGGAACTCTTGGTTATTTTTATTCTCAACGGTTAATAAAACAAAAGAGTAATAGTTAGGATTGAATGAAACCCAAATATTTGTTTTCACTTAGTACCTAACAAATAAACTAACTTCGCTACTACTACATTCCAATGAAAAGAAAAGAAAAAAACTAAAATTTACAACATCACCACCTTCACAAAGTTAAAAAGTATTTGGAGAAGGGAAGCTACAATAAAACCCAAAACTAATTAAAGATAACAATATCTATAACAATTTATAACATACACTATCATGTGACTTTGCTATCCTCTTAATTAATCCACCACCACTTCTCAAACAATAATCAATACTTGAAGGTACTAATTGACCTTGTGATTTTCCATAAGAGTTCCAACACATAGCTTGTTGCATACCTCTATAATTAAGGGAAGGTCTTAACTGAATGTCAGTTAAATCAACGTCTGTGCATGGGATGGAATTGCTGCATGCTAGGTGGACCGGCTGCACTGAATAACTGCCACTTATTTGATCAAATTTGACACCAGAAATTATCACTGTTCCTGTTTGGTTCTTGCAGATTTGTTTGTCACAATAGTATTGGTCTATCATTACTGGATACATAACACCATAGACCTTGATTCTTGAAAATGTTACATTTTTAACCATACCATTGCCTCCCTATTCAAAGATAAAAATCATAGAATGTTAGAAAAAATAAAACTACCAACCCAGGGCATGGCATCCTAGTGCACTAAAGCTCCTGCGCAGCGCAGGGTCCAGAGAAAAACTACCCACCAAAATTATACCAAAAAAATGAAATACATCTCTAACTCCATCTTAAAATTTATGGTTGAACCTAATACAATCCTACAAAATCGGCTTGTGAGGTGAAGATTATCTTCACTTATAAACATTTGTTCAAGTCGTATCACTTTCAATGTGGGACTCTTTAACTTGATAACATAAAGTCAAATTGTTTTCCATGTAAGTTATAAGTTATTTTCCTAAGTTATTCTAAAGAGCTTATGAGAATAAGCTAAAAAGTGAAAACAAACTATGGACATGTCATAAGTTGTTTTTATAAGTTATCTAGAATAGTCTCTCAAGTGTTTATGCCAGCAAATAAGTTGAAATAAGTCAATTCTAACATATTCAATTTATTATTATTGCACAAGTAATTAGGTTCATACCTGCCATGTTTTGATCCTTGCTCCATATAGAGTATTTTTCATTGAAATATCCTCAACAATGATGTCAGAGACGCATGCCACACTCTTGTCTTTTCCTAATCCTCCTAAACTACATTCACAAAATTAATTTTTTTTATTATAATCAGTAACTAGCTAACAATACAATGAAAAATGCCAACATTTACTAGCTAGGTTCTATATTCTTTTTCTTACCTTATGCCATGACCAGGGCCACATTTAATATGGTGGACATGAATATTGGAGCAACCGGTTTGTATGGACACACAGTCATCTCCTGATAATACATATACAATAACAACAAGTGTCAATATTATAAGCTTGTCACAAAAAATAACTATAATATATGTACTATGATGCGCATAATGTTACAAGTTGAAGTTAGTTTAACTTTATAATAAGAACTAACTTTATAATAAGATGCACGTTTCAAAAGTTAGTTGCTGTGACAGTTTACCGTTTAAACTTGAAAAGACAATCATTCTTTGTCAAATTTAAGCTCAACAATTCTAAGTGGACAAAGCACCATATGGCCATGATTTAACAATTTACTAGATTCTACTTTTTTAGGTAAAAATGGAATGTACACTAATCTATAAAGTACTAATATAAACACCGAACACGATATTGATGCTGACGCGTTGGCATTGAGAATAATTTGAGAAAATAGATGTAATTGAACGAAACTACATGTGTCAATATCGGACAGAAGACACTTTAATCTGAATTATCGATGCTAGATAGATAGTCATATAAAATAAATTAATTCAATGAATGTCTTACCAGTTCCAATATTAGAATGTTGAATTTCTACATCCTGTGTATTTTGCAAGTGAATGCCATCAGTGTTTGGACTATTTTCCGGGGAAGATATTGTAATATTGTCAACTTTGATTCCCTTTGAGTTGTCAAATTTTAGATGGCATAGAGGACTGTTGTTGATTTTGATATCTCTAATCTTTATAAAGTTGCTAGAATAGAATCTTATAGCCTGCATATAGAAGTGACAAACAAGAACAATGAGAAACTGTTAGACTCTAAATTAAAACAAAAATACACGAAAACAATGTTAGTTTGTAAGCGGAAAAATGAAAATCTTACAGTTGGTTTCATGCTTGGAATTTGTTTAGAGTGAGTTTTCTGCAAGAATTTGTGATAACAAAGTGAGACTTTGGTTTTGAAAGTTTTAAGTATTGTTTAGAGGTCTACTACAACATCACAACGGAAATTCTGGTCGCATCAATCGCATTTTACCTCGATATAAAGGTTTGCAGAATAACCGCGAACATAATTTAAAATTGTACCTGTATATCATAAAGATTTGAGGAGCTCCACCAATTAGAACCTTGACCATCAATAATGCCATAGCCTTTGATAGTGAAATTCTGCACCCATTTAAAATTTATCCATTGAAACAAACTAGACTTTGGCCATGAAGATACTTCAGGAGGAGCCAATATTGTTCCATCTATCTGTAATAATTCAATTTGTATTAACTTATTTATACATTAAACATCTTACATTCAAAATGTAACATAATATCAATTTTATGAAACAACAAATGACATGTATTTATGTTAGTCATGTTTCTAAATATGTTGGTTCAAGTGGTTAAACACAATACAAAAAAATGGTAAATGAAAGTTAACCTGAAGGGTAAGATCAGGCAGACAAGGGCCTTGTAAAGTAATAGGCTTAATGAGGAATTTGAGTTTTTCTGGAACTTTGATTGTTGCACCAGAAACTTTGCATGCACATTTCCATGCAGCTAGAAATGCCTGCTTAATGAACATTAATCAACTATATATTATCTTAAAAGCTTTCAAACCTCTTTTTGATGACGAACATTAATACATTATAGTAGTTGAAAATCATTCTAATCTTTAAATTCTGAATTCTTTTGATTACCTCTGAATCATCAGAAACTCCATTGCCCTTTGCATTAAAAGACATAATATCAAAAGTGTTAGGTTGAATTGGATGAGGATCATAATGAGGAAGAGGATGTGATTTTTTGTGATGTTTGTGTAGTTTTTTCTTCATGTTAGTGTTCCTTGCATCCACAGAAGAAAATGTGACGAAGATAAGCACCAACAAGGACATAAAAAAGAGTAGAGAAAAATTTGTGTTTCTCATCATTCCTTGAGCAGAATCTTTTTCTTTTTTACACTATTTGAAATAGTAGCAAAGAAAATATTAGGAATTTCAGGTGGTTTTGAAGTTGTATGGAAGTTATAGATAGCTATATATAGTGGGAATATGGTGGAAATAGTGTTGGTTTTCTTTTAATTTTTAAAGGGCTTGCTTTTAATTAAAAAAATTGTTAAATTGCTAATGCATAAAATTAGGTTCATTTAGAGGACGTGGATTCCCTTGTTACATGGTATGAAGATGCCTAGAAGTTTGAGATGGGCTGTGAACTGTACAAAAGCATTTTTTTTTTAATGGTTATGCTTGCTTTTGGCTGCTTTTTGTATTAAGTTGCTGAAACAGAATTTGTTTTTTGAGTATTTTTGTCCTTATGTGATGAATTGGTTGATTATGAAAAGTAACTTTAAGGAATAAGTATTAGAAAATAACTTTTGAGACCCGTATTCACCTTAGTCAATATAGGTCGTAGTCATTGTAGTAAATTGATCTAAGTCGTTGAATAAAGATTAGATGACTCATATATGATTTTTTCAAATAAAATATTAGAATTTCAATTGTTTGATTTCATCGATGGTTGAGAGGTTTTACAATGACTATTGATTGCATCAAATCTATTTCTAGGCACGTTGAGCAAGATATGTCTTTCCATCTCAAACAGGTCATTGAACCTGTTATGAGTTCAACATCGAGCAGATAAGAGAGTTCAATATGGTACGCAAGTCATTAGTATCTCACCTTATGGCCTGGTCTCTTGAAATGAACTCTTTTCACATGCTTGGGTCATAATAATTGGTGCTCGTTACGAGGGTTGGGCTACTTATCTCACCTTAGGTTTTGGATTGGTCGGTGCTGATAGAATGAACGTTATCCTACATAAATGGTGTAACTATTATGAGTCCCACATTAAAAGTTGGGCTACATAAATTACTACCTATAAGCTATATTAAGGTGCGCCATTGGGTCAATTCCGATAGAGTAAAAATCATCGTGAAAAACCACTCTAAAGGATATGTCAATGTTATGAGTTGAACTTTGAGTAGATATAAAAACTCATTGTGGTATTAAAGTCATAAAGTTTCCTTACTTTATAGACTAGTATTATTGATTGGGTTCACCTCATTGCATAATACTACAACATTTGAGTGTGTCTATGTTTGAGATAGAATGAATCAAATGCCTTTTCTCCATGTATCCATCTTTGTCCATTCAATTAGAAATAACAGCTCAACTAGAAAAAAGATTTTGTAATTAAATATTTTTCATTAAGAGCATATCATTCGTTTTAGTTCTCATTAATTAATGAAAGAGAAAAAGAATATGGTTTCAATAGATTTTAGTGTCAGTTTTCTTAGGCAAAATTTAGTGTCAGTTTTTCTAGGCAAAATTAAAATGATGGTTTTCACTGTCCCTTGTGTTTATAAACATGTAAGGTAATGGTATACTAGCATGGGACATCTCTTTGTGCTAACTATTTTTTTTTTTAGGGAATCTCTTTGTGCTAACTATGATTAGCATATGATTGATGGTAATTGTAAATATGCTTCCTGTGATTAATATAAGATTAATGGAACAAACATATAGTTAGATTCTTGTCATTGAATATTATGTTTGGGTGGGCAATGATGAAAAAAGTCGTTTCAAGATAGCATAATTTAAATTTTAAACCTTAGCTTTATACTCAGTTTTTAGTCCACGAACTCTTTTCCACCAATTGCATAATCTAACCGTAATTATAACTTGATAATTAAGGATAAGGTCCAATGATTTTAATAATGGGTTGTATAATGACATTAAGACAAAGAAAGCATTATATGTACTAACCAACACAGTGGCCAACTAATATAACCTTAAATTAATTTTCTCTAAATACTGGCTTTGTATTGAAGGAGAAGAAAATACACAAAGGTGATTGTTATTAACTTCATTTATTGTGTAACTAATTATCTATGTTGCAGACAAATAAGAGTGTGCCACCAAAGCACTCACTATTAGAATGGGACTGGTCGATGCAACTCTGGCAGTGTGCTCTTTATGTTATCCACCAAATTGGAGGGCAAATGCCACTTCAAGCAGCCAAAGAGGTGTTGTTTCAAGAAAATATAATAGATGAGATCATGTAGTATATGGATCAAGAAAATATCGGTGTCGATGATTATTTTGAAATGGCTCAAAGGGTGTACCTTTAAATGATACCTTTCAAAATAATCTTTCATGCAGAAATTTGCTTGATCGTTTAGTGCATCTAATTAAAGTTAACATATATGTATTGGTTAGGGATCGATCTTTAAATTTAATGATTAAGGAATTCGAGTATTTATCACTTATGTCATACTATATTTTTGCGTAATAATAAAGTTGTTTGACACCTTTCTACCGTAGACCATGTTGTGTTAAAGCTATTTTAAATTTTAATGGAGCTTCGGGTTTTTCTTTAAAAGATTTATAGATTTAAACTAGGTATAGAAACAAAATTTTCCCTTTTCAATTATAGTGAGAATTATATTGTCTATTTAGTTTGATCACATAACACGTAGACAACACAATGACACAAAAGACTACCAGAAAGAATAAAAATGATATACGTCAATAGAAATAAAATTATATGAAAATTTAGTTAAGGATTGTTGTGAAAGTGACTCAAAATTGGAGAAATTGAGGTTTCTGGAAACTACCAATTCGGGGCCTGAATGGTGCTGTCTGGGGCCCGAATTGACACTGGTTTTTTCAGCCTGGCACGGGTGAAAAATCGGCGTCCAAATGGAGGAATTCGGGGCCCGAATTATCGCATCAGCATATTTCAGAAACGTATTTTTTGGGCCAGATTTGTTCCAATTTTATAGGAGATACTTTCACTATAAATATAGACTTTGTATCAGAGTAAACATGGAGATAGAAGGGCTGAAACAAGGGTTTAGAAAGGCAACAACAAAACTAGGGTTTGTATAGAGTTTGTGTCTTGGCAACAAACACTAGGGTTTGAGGGTTGATTCACCTTGGGAAGTACTATTAGGATTGAGTCTCTTGGTCACAGGAAGAGATTGGGGCTTAGGGTAGAATTAGGCGGGAGACTTATTCTTGTAACCCATTGATATCTCTTTTGTAAAGTTACTCATCATTATAGTGAAACGGATGGCTGCACTCTCCCCCAGACTAGGTCAATTTGGACCGAACTGAGTAAACAGATTCTTTTGTGTTCTCTCTTTTCTTTCTCTCGTTGTTTTCTACTTTTGGCTTGCGTTTATAATTGTTCCACACACTTTGTTTTGGTTGCTTAATTATCACTTCCTCCACACATCAAGTTTGTTATTGGTGTGATTTTTCATCGAATACACTTTGTTTTGGTTGCTTGATTATCACTTGCTCCCCACGGTGGGCGCCAATTGTTGTAGAAGTGACTCAAAATTGGAGTTTGGAGTTCCAAATTGAAGTTTGATGAAACTGTCAAAATTGGGCCCCGAATTGTGCTGTCTGGGGCTCGATTTTCTGCCTGGTTTTAGAGCTTTTTGTTACGTGAAAAATCGGCGCCCGAATTGAGGAATTCAGGGCCCGATGTGCCGTAACAGTATTTTTCAATCTCCACCTTGACTCTAAATTAGTGATGATGCCAAACCATCAATTACCTTGCTGCTCTTTCCCTTGCTTTCCACTACACCTAGTAGCTCCACAAGTTTACACCCTAACCTCTTCAACCATCGGAATGCCTTCCACCCTTTTGAAGATCCTTGTGTCCAACTACTAAAGGAATTTTAGGTAGTTCCACAAGTACACACCTTAACCCCTTCAGCCATCGGAATGTCTCCCGCCTTCTCGAAGGTCCTTGCGGTCCAACTACACTAGGAATTTTAGGTAGTTCCACAAGCATTCACGATAACCTCTTCAACACAGGACATCTTTCGCTTCCTTGAAGATCACCTTGCATCCAATCACCCTTGGCCTTTGATTAGGATAATCCCACAAGCCGTGCTATACATTCTTCAACCTCTGGAATGCCTTCCGTCTTCATGAAGAAATCCCTTGCTCACCACTAGAGTATAGCACCCAAGGTCCTCCATAGTCGTACCATTACCGGTGTGTTCAACTCCACCTCAAGCTGAGTGTACTCTACCTCAACTAGAAAATGCGTACATCCCACTATTACTTCAACCTTGAAACTCCACCTCAACAGGTAGATCATGAGTATTGTTACCTCCGCCTCTCTAGACTGATCATGAGTATTCTTACCACCGCCTCTCCAGACGACCACCGCTCCACTAGGCATCACTCCCAAGATGAGACACATCACCTTCTTCATCCTCCAAACAACACACCACCAGAGCACCTGCATCCTCATAACCTTCAGAGACAATTTGTGGGGAGTTACCATTAATCTCCGGACAATCCTTCATGAAGTGACCCATCTTGTGACAGTTAAAGCATTTAGACTTTGACTTGTTACCACTCTTTCTCCGGTTACCTCTACCTCCACCTCCACCATTCCCTCTTGAGACACTTAGGCCTTCACCATTTTCATGAATTCTCAAGTCCTTGGATTTGATCAACTCCTTGGTTCTTAAAGCCGCTTGAACTTCTTCCAAGGTAACAGTGTCTTCTTTGTCATAGAGCATGATATCTTTGAGCGATTCAAAAGATTTCGGTAGAGCACACAACAAGAGTATAGCTTTATCTTCATCCTCAAGTTGCACCTCAATATTCTCCAAGTCATCAAGGATTTTGTTGAACTCGGTAAGTTGCTCCATGATGGCCTTTGACTCCACCATCTTGAATGAGTAGAGTTGTTGCTTTAGGAATTGCCGATGATCCAAAGACTTTGTCATGTAAAAAGACTTTAACTTTGACCATATTGATGTCGCGGTTGGTTCCTTCGCTACTTCTCTCAAAACTTTATCCCTGAGGCACAAGACAATGGCACTCCTGGTCTTGTCCACCATCTCGGTCTTCTCTACTCGTGACATGTGACCGGTAACGCACCTTCACCCTTCAAAGCTTTCTCACACTTTTGTTGTATTAACACTGCTTCCATCTTTACCTTCCATAACCCAAAATCGTTATCTCTGGTAAACTTCTCAATATCCCACTTCGAACTCATGGTACTTAATTATCCTTTGATCCTTGCCCCACGGTGGGCGCCAATTGTTGTGAATTCGATGAAAAATCACACCAAGGATTAAAGTGTTTCATTTTATTTGTGGGAGATTAAAAGTTGTATTTTTTTTTTTTTTTGTTAAGAGATAAAACTGAGTTTATTTGTGAGACTAGAACAAGTCTTTAGATTAAACACATCATGAATAGACGCTATAGTAAGATCGTGAGTGACTCTATTAGCTTGTTTGTGAATAAAAGTTAGAACATAGCTAAAGCTAGATGAAAGTAAGTCCCTACATTTAGAAAGTAAAATGCCTAGCTCATTCTCATACAAACAATTATCTTTTACTGCATTCACAACTGTATCTGAAGTGAATTGGCCTAAACCACGGTCTAAAGCGATTTGAAAAGCGTGTTGTAGAGTAGTGGCTTCACATTCTTCTATTATTGCAACAAACGGAAAGATCTACGAGTGAGCTTGAATAAGGTGACCATTGTTGTCTCAGAAACATATACCAGCACCAAGTTTACCTTGAAATAGGAAGAGAGCACAATCAACGTTACATTTAATCCATTGATCATGCGGCTTGATCTACTCTAAACCTGTAGTTCTAGTATGCACTTCATCCTAATTACAATTGCACATGTTTTTGTTCTCATAAGAAAGAATTTCGTGAACACCAAATACTCCACAAAATATGGAATGTCCAACTTGACTTCGTGATGCTTCTTTTGACAATCACACAAATGTTTTGGTGGGGTGAGTTGACCTTAACATAAATGTGTTGACTTAGTATGTATTCAACAATGCCACGTCATACTCCTCTCTCATTACTCACCAAGTGAGACCAGAGACAGAATACTAATATTAACAATAGGATCGACACAACAATTTCCTTCTTTATAAATGTGAGTGACCTTGAAAGTCATAATTCTAAGCAAATCCAAACAGTTAAGCCAACAATTATATAAAGTCCAACGAATAATCTTAGACTACGTCAAAGCAAAGTTGACTGGTTGAGAATCAATTTTAAGTCCACAATAAGTACAACTTTTCTCTTAAGCTAACTCAATAACAAGAATAACGTCCATAATTTCAGCATTTAGAGCTTATGAAATACCAATATTATAAGCAAAACATCAAAGAAAAGTAGCTTGATAATCTCTAAAAATACCACCATAGAAAAATTCTACATTGTTGAAATACCCTAAAATATCCACAGAAGTATGTATAGATAGTGAAATAGGATTTATGTCTGTACATTGTTGAAAATTTATTTCATTGAATAATGATGTGATGAGAAAAATGTGGTGATTACGTGGATTTTAAAATTACCAACAATAATAAATAAATTATATTTTAAATATTGTAACAAGTGTCTATAGTACACATTTATTAGCATGCCAAAAGTTCAACAGTGGGGTCTAGTGTCTTCAACAAGTTTATTAAGTAAAGTCAAGGATATATAGGTGATCCAACTACACAACCAAAATCTGCCTTCAAACTATGATGAAAAGAGTTCTTTCTAATGTTCAAGGATTGCAAGAAAAAATATAATCATGTACTTGGATCATAAATATTGTAAACAATATAATCAACCAAAGAAATTGATTCAGATTGGATCATCCAGATAATGAAGAAACCAGTCCCTCTCATATTTTCTCAAAGCCTCAAACTACTTCTAATCAAGTTTGTACTACTATCAGAAACTATAATAGCAGAACCAAGAGCAAAGACAGT
>Ga0315915_1001315_pt1 | contig 29766 bp, 10 predicted proteins | sample MpolbnodulesMG_FD_207738 | JGI IMG/M metagenome (GOLD analysis project Ga0315915, IMG submission 207738) | Medicago polymorpha root nodule microbial communities from Los Angeles, California, United States - branched nodules | ecosystem: Host-associated > Plants > Roots > Nodule | place: USA... | reverse complement strand
CATTTCCTTCATAACCCTCTCAATCTCATTCACCCTACCCAACTTAGACCAACCACCAACAACAACATTATACGTGTCAACATTAAAACTCACCTTCCCTTTCATTGAATTAAAAACAGAAGCAGCAGCACCGACATGAGAGCGTCGACAAAGGCACAACAAAAGCACATTCAAAGCCTCGGTATCACGATCCAACCCAAGATCATCCAAGTTCCCAAAAACCTGAATTGCTTTCGACACATGACCAGCATTTACAAAACTATCAATAACAATAGACAACATTAACAAATCAGCTTTTACACCATTCAACTTCATCTCATCTAAAACCTGCATCATAAAATTGAAAATTTTCCTTCTTCCTAATGCCTTAACAATAACATGGTAACTACCAACATCCTTAGGCACCATTGGTTGTTTAAGCGCCCAATTAAAAAACATAACCATAGCTTCACCACTCAAATTCCCAAAGTTCAATACTTTACCAATAATATCAACATTTACATTAATACACACATTGGATAAAGCTTGTTCAATTGCAGCCATGCCCTTTAGTTTTTGAAGAAAGATACCGCGTAGTTTATCTTCAGGGGACAAAAACCCATCAACGGATTTGGATTCTGATTGTGATTCTGGAGTTTCGGAAGTGGGTATTGATAAAAGTTGGGAGATTTGGTGGAGAATGTGGCGTTCATCAAGGTTTGAAGAATTTTGTAGCGATGAGATACATTGGTGTAATTTGAGAAAAGGGTGTTTGGGTTTTGACAATTGAAGCAGAAATTGCGAAAATCGAAACGCCATGAAGAATATAATAATCACAGTAACTAGAAGAATTGGAATTTAAAATGGTTCAGAGTATTTGAAGGTATTCAGAAGAACCCAACAAGTGTTTGTTAAAATGCTTCAGAATGCATTGTGTTTGATGTTGTAGTAGCTAGCTGCACGTGGGCATGGCAATGGGGCGGGGTGGGGTGGGTTTTGTCATCCCCGTCCCCATCCTCTAATCCCATTTACTTATCCGTTACCCTACACATATCCAACGGGGATGAGAAATTGAATCTCATCCCCGTCCCCAATGGGTTCGGGTATTCCTGCCCCATCCCCGTCCCGCAGTGAATAAATTTTTTTGATAAAAAAGAATTTTTTTAAGCTTCAATGACAATATTGTAGTGCATTATCCAACAATTTGCGTCCATTTTAACATTTACTTACCGAATAATTCGGTTGCTCCTTTAACTATCAATGAAAGTTATTTATATCATGACAATTATCAAACCAAATAACATGGCATGTCAATGTCATTATCAACCTCTTCAACAAAAACAAAAATATGACCTTTCTACATTCGGGTAGGGTATGGGTTCGGGGTGGGTACATATATCCCCGTTACCCGTCCCATACCCGTATATTGAAATCGGGGAAAACCCAAACTCATACCCAAATCCAGTCAAATCGGGGAAAACCCGTCAAATCGGAGTTGATTTGGGCGGGTACCCATGGACACGGGTTTTGTTGCCATGCCTAGCTGCACGATACCTGTTTGTTAAAATGATGTATTTTAAAAAATAAAAAGATAAAACATAACCTAGTTAAAATAATGACATAATAACATATGAAGTAGTTAAAAATCATCTTAGCTTTTTCCACCATTTATGTTATAGATAATGAAAATGATAAATGATTTAGAGTGGATTTTGGTTTTTCTTGCTGGCAATAAAAATGCATAGCAAAGAGATGAATGAGCACACAAGAGCAGGAAAGTTAATGACATATTGACATGGTTATTTGAAAGTGCAGGAATATTAAGACTCCAAGCTATTGCATTTCATAAGTCCTACATCGTATAGTCAGAAGAGGGATACTGAAAGATGTCAGATATAAAAGGAGCAGTGAAGATTTGTTACAACTCATACCTTTCTCGGCCTTTTGGTTAAGATCAAGTGTAATATCTATTCTTATCAGCTTAATATCTGATATTTGGACTAATGGTCCACACGATATTAAATTTATTTTTTGAGGGGGAGAGATCACTAAAATAGCTTGCTATTGGGTCTCTCAAGTGTCGTCGTTGCGTTGCACTTCTGCATCAGGCTGGTGCACCCCACCAATTTTAGTCTAAAATTTTATAACATCTATATTTTGATTGAAGTATTGTAGTTAATTTTTCCCGAAGTTGCCACTAGTGTTGGACTAAAAAAGTTCCGCAGCATTATTAAAAAAAAAAAGTCAAATTTAAAGGGAATAATTACATGCAACGTGATCTAAACATGCTCGGACAATGATTCAGGCTTACCATACATGAATAGGGTCTAAGGGAATGATCAGCAAGGTCAGGATCAGTTCTTATTCTCTGTTAAAACAACGGCAGCCTTGGGCAGCTTATTTAGTAAATACAGAGAAATAGAATGGCAAAATCCTTTGTTGAAAAGAATAACAGATTAAATGGAAGTGTTTGAATAATCTAAATATGTACTCTGATTTTCACATAGTTATGCGTCTTATTCATTATGTGATTCATGTTTTCATAACTTTTATATTAAATCAAATCAATTTTTTTTTCTTTAATACTTTTCTTAATTTCTTTAATCAATAATTTTATTTTTTTTTACAAAATACTCAAATCTTTTAAAAGACAAAATGAGATATTTAAATTACCATTAAAACAGACAGGTTTATGTTCATTGCACTGGGGCACCAGCTCCAACTTAATTAACTTTTTGTAAAGCATTGAATAATTTTATTTTTGTTCCATTGAAAATTAAGTATTGTCGCCACTAAAACACTTTTGAATAATTTCATTTTGTGAAAAATCAAATACACAACGGTAGAAGAGATAAATTATTGAATGATTGTTTGGTCACACATGAAACAATGTATTTGATAGAGTTGAAAATGTAAAAATCATACAATAATTAATTGATAGAGTTGAAAATGTAAATATCATACAATAATTTCAAATTATTAAGACAACGAAAATAAAATTTATTGATGTTCAGAGATGTCTTTAATATTTGGGATATTATATAGCATAACTTTATACCTCACAATATGAGAACCAAAAAGTAATGATTCAAAGAGCTAGGCTCACCAGGTGTTGTGGACCAGACCTGCAGCGGCCTGTGATTCCTCCACTGTTAGGAGTAGGAGCTGTTCGCTGCTCTGTGAAACCAGCCTCACGCTATACCCTCCTGTCTAAGACCCACAGGACTCATGCCTTCGCTCAAGTCCCATGGGTCAGATCTCAACTTGGAGCAGGCAGACCAGCATGGTAGAGCTACCAGCCCAACCTGTTAAGCCAAAGCCATGTTCCATCACCTTGGTGCCCCCACTTGGGTCACAAGCTAGCGTTACCCAGCTTGGCAAACATACTAGCATGCCAGACCTTTATAAACACATACATACCTGTTCCATATTCTAGCCAATGTGGGACTTAATGGATCCAAGATGGTGTAGTATTAAGTTGGAAAATGGTTTACTTGATTTCTACATTATGCATACTATGGAGTAGTTACACAATGATTAAATAGACTCAAAATTATGATCCAAAACCGATGTTAAAGTAGTGAAACGTAGCACATATAATTTCTGAAGTGAACATATATATACCTGGTTTAGCTTAGAGTAACATCAGGCAACATTATAACTTGCTACTGCTGCTTCCTCGGGTTCTGGTTTTGTTCCCAAAACAGACTCAAATTTGTCTAATGCTTCCACGTATTTAGCATTCCTACAGCATTTAAACCAGCATTACTTGAATTTCTCTGACTCTGTTACTAGAATACACCAGAGTTCCTCTCAGCTCTGACGATCTACTTTTCAGTTAAATCACCGCTAATTGTTATCTGTCCTGTGAAACGTTGGAAACCATGGTTCTCGGATCTGTGAGCTTAGTTCACAAACAGGCGACTAGGCTAGCACTTCAGGGAAACATTGCAAAAATAAAATGCATACGCATTGAATAAACTAACCATGTCTGTTTTGCATTCTCATGATTAACGGTCCGATTCTTTTCCAAATTGTGTACATTACCCTTCCACATTCTGCTGCAGGCCAAATTTTGGTCCCAAACACAAAGTAAATAGTTTTACTCTTCAAAATAATTTTGAAGTTCATATATGCAAAATGACACGTCATATAATTTACATAGGACAGTTTCTTGACCATACAGAGATACCTGGATTGCTATTACCATTGCTATCATATGCATAAATTATTTTGATGTACTGAAGTCATATTCAAAAGATGTATTCATCACTAGATTTTCAATGTAACCTCAAATTCCACAACTATAAGCCAACGTTGACTAAATTAAGCCTCCAATTACCTGTTTTGAGCATGATATGATATCTCTAATCTCAAAGTACTTAAGTCATATTCAAGGAGGTGATTCTTCGCTAGAATATTAATACAATATCAAAATCCACAACCATATGCTCAACTTATAAACAACTTAATTAAACGTTTATAGCATGAGCGTTTGTCATATACACCCTCCGGTCACAATTATAAGCAAAACTTTGCATTTTAGATTCATTCATTAAATGATGTATGTAGTCTATAATAAAGACTATATACATCATTAATTGAATGAATCTAGAATGTAAAGTTTTGCTTATAATAGTGACTAGAGGGTGTACTCCCTCTGTCTCAAAACAACAGTCGTTTAAGGTTTATGCACGATTTTTGAGGATATGATTAATTGTGTTGATTTCAATGATAAAATTAGTGTCATTTACTAAAATACCCTTATTAATTATAGTTAGTGAAGTAATTAAGTTGGTTGAAATTCAATAAATAAGAGTATAATAGTGGAAAAAAAATAATAAATGTTGCATTCGTATCTTAAAGAGACAATTATTTTGAGACGAAGGGAGTGAGTGCTTAGGTATAACTTATTTCTATAACAGAAGATAAAATAAAGTCAAATTGTTTTCATATAAGCTATATATTAATTTCATAACCTAGCATGGAGAGCTTATGAAAATAAATTGAAAACACAGCTTATGGTCTTTGACTCTATGGACATGTAATAAGTTGTTTCTATAAACCCTCTTGAGCATTCTCGCTAGTGTTTATGTCGGTTGATAAGCTCAAATAAGTCGGTCCAAAGCTAGTACTGAGCACAAAGCTATACCAAAGCATTTAACCATACGTTTAATAATCTCAAAAGAGAAACTTTTATTATAAAAAGAAAAATAAGATGACGAGTGCAAACCTGGTGGGAATTTCTTTGATTCCATAAGGCTGTTCTTTCTCTACCTCATACTCTTCAAATGGTTCCTCTTGTTCTTCTTTGCCCTTTTCACTCTCTTCTCTGGATGCTTCTGACCCAACCTCAGATGAAGCTTTAACCACAAATGGGAATGGTTTTGACAAAAGTGAGTTTGACAAACTATAAGAAGAAGGGTTATTCTTGCTGGCAATCGAAGTGCATAGCAAAGAGATGAATGACCACGAGTGGAGTAGTTGTGGTAGTAGACAACTGGACAAAGGTTATTTGAAAGTACAAGAATACTAATAGACTCCAGGCTATTGCATTGCATAAGTCCCACATCGTAGCATCAGAAGAGTAACAAATATAAAATGAGCAGCAACATTGTCTTTCAGCTGATACCTTTCTCGGCCTTTTGGCTAAGATCAAGTGTAGTATCTGTTCTTATCAGTTTAATATCTGATATGTGACTCAATGAGTCACACAATATTAAATTACTTTTTTTAGGGGGAGAAGCCACCTCAATAGCTTGCTACTAAGCTTCTCGAGTGTCGCCTATGCGTTGCACTATTGCATGGGCTGGCACACCCCGCCAATGTTAGTTCAAAATTATAAGTTATTCTTCTATAATATAATATGTTTTTCGGGTGTGTTCCTCCTAATTTGATTTTCCTCAATGTTAATTTGGGTGAGATTAGTTTATCTTCTTCAAAATAAAAAATTGTTTGTTTTCTATTCCTATTTTCCTTCATTTTTATTTGATTATTTATTTAATTTATGAAAATTCCTCCATTTGCATTTCTTTGATTACAGCTAAGTTTGCAAAGTTGTGTATGATAATGGCTAAGAAAATTACACATTAAAAAATTAAGCAGCCTAAAAAATAATATACTGCAAAAAAGACATGAAAGGTTCAACTCAGTAAAAAAAAAAAAAAACCGTTTAACTACATAAATCAGCATCATATAAAGATCACGGGTTATATCCTAAAATTTAACACACTCAGACCATGTCGAAGTAACATTAACAGGCACAATCTCCTTGACTCATACAATAAGGTAGAGAGCTGTGGAAGCTATTAGGCAGTGATGGTTGTTACTAATATTATTGTTGAAAATGAACAATTATATTGATCATAAGTTTTTTATATCATCATATATTAAAAACAAGATCCAATCCAACAAATGACTAAAAATGAGAGACCTATATTTAACTACAAAAATATACACGGAGAAATCAAATATGGTGGAATCATATTGCTCAACAAACTCTTTAGTCAAGCTAAAATGTTTGCTTTCTTGTGTCCATATAAAGGGGTTATTTCTTATTAAATCCAAAAATTGATTTGATCGCATTGATGGCGCTCTCATTGATAAATGATTCATCAAATCTTTTCAATAATGGATCGAATTCTGGGGATGCCCTTAAGTTAGCAAGGTCAGGATCAGTTCTGATTCTCTGTTAAAACAACAACAGTGTTAGGCAGCTTATTTAGTAAATGAGATTATGTAACTTGCTGAGTATTAGTTTTATCACCTTGAAGTCTTCAAAACCAGAATTCAGAGCTTCTTCAAGCGTCGAAAGTGCAGCTTGAATCTGTTTGAGAAATAGCATATTGATTAGGTAAATGAATGACAGGACCAAATCCATTTGTTTCTTTAATTCTTTTCTTAATTTTTCTGCAACCAATACTCAAATGTTTTAAAAGGAAAAATGGGATATTTATATATCCCCATTAAAACAACCATCTATCAATTACACCAATTTTTTAAATTTTCTAAAAAGTAAATTACACTCCCTTCCCCTTAATGTTAAAATATGTTCTTCCCTCACCTCCTTTGCAAAACTTATTAGAGAAAATCACACTCCCCTCCCCTAAAAGAAGCTTCAATTGCATTACCCTCTCCTCTAGTAATATGAACCCAAAAAATGATGGTTCAAGGGGCTAGGCTCACCAGGTGTTGTGAACTGGTGGTGCAGTGGCCTGTGATCCCTCCACTGTAAGGAGTAGGAGGTGTTCGCTGCTCTGTAAAACCAGCCTCACGCCGTACCCTCCTGTCTAAGACCCACAGGACTCATGCCTTCGCTCAAGTCCCACGGGTCAGCTCTTAACTTGGAGCGGGCAGGCCAGCATGGTGCAGCCACCAGCCCAACCTGTTAAGCCAAAGCCATGTTCCATCACCTTGGTGCCCCCACTTGGGTCACAAGCTGGTGTTACCCAGCTCGGCAAACATACTAGCATGCCAGACCTTTATAAACACATACTTATTCCTTGTTCTAGCCAATGTGGGACTTAATGGATCCAAGATGGTGCATTGTAGTATTAAGTTGGAACATGGTTTCTTAAATGGTTTTACTTGCTTCTCCCCAACTACTTTCGAGAAGTTATAACACCGTAAACCAAAAATATTGCGGCTGATGTAATAATACATATTACATTTACAATCTTATGAATAAACCCCTATTTTCATCTTAATCTTAACAAGATTTGTTACATTCATCTAAGTCCCATACACAATTTAATTTGGTCTGCTGTAGGTTACACATACTATTTATTTATTTGACAGAAAATTATAGGACCAAGTTAGTCACTCACATATATAAAAGGATTAAATCTATTCAGCAAGCTCTATTCAGCAAGCTATACAAGGATTAAATACACTCAAATAGTATGATACAAAACCAATGTTGAAGTAGTGAAACGCTGCACATATAATCTGTACATTGGACAAAAATATACCTGGTTTAGCTTAGAGTAACAACAAGCAACGTTATAGCTTGCGACTGCTGCTTCATCAGGTTCTGGCTTTGATCCCAGAACAGACTCAAATTTCTCTAGTGCTTCCTCATATTTAGCATTCCTTCAGCATTGAATCCAGGAAAAGAGTGAATGGTAAGAATATCAGGGAGATAGCATTCATTATTATAGTCCTAATCTAAAATAGGTGCTTGGAAACTGAAGCTTTTTTTCTCTCAAAATAGGTGTTGCGGATTACAATTTCATGTACAAACGTTTAGTTTCTGCCATGTCTATAATGTCTGACAAGAACAAAGTCACCAATACTTTATTCCTTACTTTAATAAGCAATGGAGTAATAAAGGAAAAGATTTTCTAAATTCAGAACACCCTTGTGATTTTTTGTATGTTTGTATATATGTTGCGAAACAAATTCCATCAATAAAGTGTGCAATAATGGCATATGTAAAAAAAAAACAATTCTAGATGAAAAGTTGCACTTCATTTCTATTGAAGATTGAAGAACATACTTCCATTATGAAATGTCAAGGGAAAGATAAATGAAGGAAAACTGTTTAGAAAAAAAAAAAAAAAAAAAAAGACAGAAAGAAAACGATTTTCTGAGTCGCTGGATCTTACCTGTATAGTAATAAACCTTCTCTCAAATCCTTTTCCCGACCCTCTTTCACTTCTTTTTTCCTTAGGTAGTTTTGCATCTGAAATTTTACAAGTTTGAGGAATGAAAATGGTTGTAACCCCACATGGGAGAAAAAATATCTTATAAAAAACGAGTTTGAAAATTTAAGAATTACAATTTAGCAGTTTTAACATGGCAAAACTTACTTGAATTTCCCTCAATTTGTTACTGACTACACCAGAGTTCCTCTCAGCTCTAATGATCTCCTTTTCAGTTAAATCACCACCAGTTTCTATCTTTCCTGAATTGATAACCATGGTTCATGGATCCGTGAGTTAAGTTCACAAACAAGCGACTAGACTAGCACTTGAGGGAAATATTGCGAAAATAAAATGCATACTCAATGAATAAACTAACCATATCTCTTCTGCATTCTCATAAGTAACGGACCAATTCTTTGGCGAATCGTGTACATTGTCCTTCCATATTCTGCAGCTGGCCAAATTTCAGTCCCAAAAACAGCACTGCAGATGTTGAACATTTTCATTCAGTCATACCCTCAAAAAAAATTGATCAAAGATAAATACGTTGTTTTACTTTTCAAAAGAATTTAGAACTTCATACATTACAACATAACACCACATTTAATATACATAAGGCATTTTCTTGACAATAGAGACCTAGGTTGCTACTACTATTCTTATCATATGGCTAAGTTATTTTGAAGTGTGAAAGTCATATTCAAAAGATGTATCCATCACCAGATTTTTAATGTAATATCAAATTCCACGACCATAAGCCAACCTTGACTAAATTAGGTGTATAAAATTACCTGTTTTGATCATGATATGATATGATATCACTAATCTCAAAGTACTAAAGTCATACATATTCAATGAGGTGATTCATCCCCATAGTTTTAATGCAATATCAAAATTCACAATCATAAGCTCAACCTTGACCAAATAAGGTATGTTTGGATAAAGAACTTAATTGATCACTTATAGTATAAGCGCTTATAATATAAGTATCTATGTATAAGCTATTTCTATAAAAAAAAAGATACAATAAAGTCAAACTATTTTCGTAAGCTATCATGGAGAGAGTATGGAAATAAGCTGAAAATAGTTTACGAACATGTGATAAGTTGTTTCCGTAACCCTCCCAAACAGTCTTATAAAGTCTCGTAAGTATGTATGTCAGATTGTCAGTAAATAAGCTCAAATAAACCAATCCAATCAAATAACTATCTTGAACAAAGCTATACCAAACCATTTAAACATATATATAATTCTCTCAAAAAAGGAAACTTTCATTAATAACAAAGAAAAACAGCATGAAGAACACAAACCTAGTGGCAAGTACTTTATCACCAACAGTGAAGACACCAGCCTTATCAGCTGATCCACCAGGTGCAATAGCATCAATGTAAGTTCCACCATCTCTTCCTTTTACAAATTTAATTCCATAAGGTTGGTCAATCTCTACCTCATACTCTTCATATGGCTCTTTTTCTCCTTCACCCTTTTCACTATCTTCTTTGGATGCTTCTGACCCAACTCCAGATGAAGCTTTAACCACAAAAAGGAACGGTTTTGACAAAAGGGTGTTGGAAAATGAATGGTTTTTTGAAGAAAACAACTTGGTGGTGGGAAAAAAATAAGTTGAGTTTTGCTTAGAGTTGATTTGGGTGGTTCTTGTTGGCAATGAAAGTGCAGAGTAGTGACCACTAGTGGTGGTAGACATAGATAATGACATGGTTATGTTAAGCTCAAAACTTTGATGTTCCTTTTGAATTCTATGAGAGAAATGTTATGTTCCCTTGGAGCATGGCTCACCACAAAGAAGAAGATGAGAGGTTCTGTGTAGATTTTGCTGAAGTGGCTCTCAAGGCACATCCATTCAATTCACTAGTATTATGCCACGTGTACTCTATTCATAAACTTTAGGGAGATGGAAAAATAAATGGGATTATTAAGTAGAATATTCCATTAGCTCATATTATGGATAATAGGATCATGATAACAAATGTGTATATTATTAAAGTGTTCCTTCCGTTTTAAAATAAGTGACGTTTAATATTTTTGCACATAAATTAATAAATGTAAGACATGACAATTTTATCACCTGCTATGTTCCTTTGAGCTCATAAGATTACAATGTTTGCCTATCATTGCTTAAGAAATGTTTTAAAATTAGTGTACACTCAATTAATTAGAGGGTACAATTGAAAGTAAAATAATAATTTTACATTAAAAAGTGTAAGTGACAAACATTTTAAAACAAAATTGTTAACGTTAAGTAACACTCATTTTAAAAAGAATTGAGTATCAGTCTTGGGTGCTAGAAGTAGTAGTTTTATGTCGACAATAAAAGTTGAATTCATTATTTTTCAACACATTATATATGTGCTTCATTAATCAATGATTCATGAGCACTCTTTAACATATATCTTTTTCATACGCATCTGTCAAAGATCAAACTCTAAACTAAATAGTAAGGGGACCAAATATCTACTACATGTGCCACTTACACTCTAAATCCATTTATATTAAAAGCGGTGTAATTATTGCTTTGACAAAGATTTGATATATATTTTCTTGCCAAAAAAAATTATGAGTTGTTTAACCAATGTTCCTTAATCACTAAGTGGATTCATAATCACTAAGTATCCACTTCTAATTAATCTCCATTTAGTTGGACCCAAAAGATAAATTCTACTATCTTAATTAAATTTCCTCCATCTAGAAGGGATATTATTGCAGGATGTGGAGGAGTGTTGCGACACGAAAAATGGTGAGTGGATTTGTGGTTTCTCGAAATGCTTGGAGTGTGTAATGCACATGTACCATATATTTTTGTGTTTTTTTTTAATCGGGTTGCTGTTGTAGCATATGCACATATAAATAAAGGATTTTGTTAGGAGATATGAAGGTGTCTTTTAGCAAGTTATTCTATAGACATTTGTTAAAAGACACCAATTAATATTTATGAAGGTGTCTTTTAGCAAGTATATAACTAAAAAATGGATAACCTCATCTTGAGGTGTGGGTTGCTAAAAAACACCTTCACTGTGGCTTCTAGCAAGTAGCAAAACTCATAAATAAATACCTATTAAAAAGAGAGATAAAGTAGCTATATTTTTAAAACTTTTTTACTAAATACATATGAACTGAAGAACTGTTTATTTACTGTGAAGATAGTTAATGTATCTTGTCTTGCTGCATTGTTTCTTCTTTTCTGTTAAAATTGACATTAGTTCATACATTAATCCAATTGCATATGACAACAATGTTAAAAGGCAAATTAAGAAAGGGATAAAATAAAAAGAAAATGCCTTTAAACATTAAACACAAGATCAAGTTAAGGTAAAACCCTCTTCCTATAAACATAGAGAAGGAAAACTTATAACCTAAAAACAATACCCTTTTTGCTTTAAGTCATTCTGCATCTTTCCTTTTAACATCACTTTCAGCAACTTCAGTGATTATGGTAAATGTTTTTCCAATAGGGACCTCAGTGTATGTTGTCAAAGGCTCCAATGAATCAACAATGTCTCTCATTAAAGGCCTTGCTTTTGGATTCTTGTTTAAACAATGATATGCAAGCATTGCAGCCTTATGAGCTCCTTTTACTGGATAATCACCTTCCAACCTTGGATCTATAATATTTAGCACTTTCTTCTTTTCTTTGAGCAATGGAAGAGCCCAATCTGTTAGGTTCTGCTCTCTAGCTGGTCTTTGTTTGTCTAAAGATTTTCTTCCAGTCAAAAGTTCAAGAAGAACAACACCAAAACTATAAACATCACTTCTTGGAGTCAAATGACCTGCACAATGTAGGACTGTAATCTCAATTTACATATATAGGAAAGCCCATAATTGCTTTTAATTGGTAACCAACGTTGCCCTCCGTAGAATTGTTGAGATTGATCTCGTGAGATAATTGAGATTCGTTTAAAGAGTTGACATCTCTTACTAGATATTTCTCATACATATCGTAGAACTGGCCCAAACGAATTGCTATCAAACCAACCACCTTAGGCCCCAAAAAATTTAGACCTCGGACTCATTTTTTAATTAAACAAATAGTATTATTTTTTTAGTATTTTTAGGGTTCATAATATTAATTTTACTAACTACTTTTGTTACCATCCAAGAAAATTTAGATGAGATGGTAAGAGATCTCTCTTCCAAGTAAATTTTGAGTTCGAATTCAACCTTGAAAAAAGAACTATGTTAAATCTCTTCAGGGAGAGTTTTGTCGCCCGTTGTGGTCTTATCCGACTCGAGTGATTAGTCTCTACAGTTACGAGCAGAGAATACGCAGTTCACACAAAAAAATGTTACTAACTATTTCATTTAAAAATCTTAGTCGGTCATGTAAATATATTTAATATTAAATTTTGTATTGGTTAATATTATAAAAAAAATAAAATATAGAAAACTAATTAAGTTTGAAAGGCTTCTAATTTTATTGGTCATTTTTGAAATGTCTCACTTTAAATTTAACTTTAGATATACACGTCTCTTTGGTCGGCTAACACATCCTCATGAGATTGAACTTCTAAGCACATGTTTAAAGACTCGAATATATATCGTTTGTGTCATGTCATATTGATGGAATCATAATTGATTCGGTGTGCCTTTTGGTAGTCTTTCAAGTCTAATGGAATATGAACTTTGTTTCCATTAAATCCCACTTAACATTGATCAATTTTGCATTGATAAATATTGAATCATAATTTGATAAGTTAGTTTACCTGTCATAATGTATTCTGGTGCAGCATATCCATATGTTCCCATTATTCTAGTAGAAACATGGGACATGTCTCCAACTGGTCCATCTTTAGCAAGGCCAAAGTCAGAAAGCTTTGCATTATAGTCCTGTTTGTTAAACGGAGAGAACAAAATAAAGTTGTGGCTAAAGATATGGCTTAACGAGAGATTTCAGTTTTTCTCAATATTGTTTCTTCTCTAAGTCATTTCGTGAAGAAACAATTATAAAAATAAACTGAATGCCTAAATTGAATAACAAGAAATTTTTTGAAACATTGACATAAATCTTGATGTATACTGACCAGGTCCAATAAAATATTTGATGTCTTAAAATCACGATAGATGACAGGTTTCTTTGCTTCGTGAAGAAATGCAAGTCCCTTTGCAGCGCCATATGCAATCTTCATTCTTATCGACCATGGCAATGGAAGCAAAATTTCTTCAATGTACAGGTAAACACACATCAATTAGAAATTATACAAACATGCAAACTAATTTCACCAAAAACCACTGAATCCATAATTTACTTTTTATAATATATTGAAGAGTTTAATTCTATAAAGTGAAGTGGTGGTTCTATGGTGCAGTGGTTAGCACTCTGGACTTTGAATCCAGCTACCTGGGTTTGACTCCCGGTAGGACCTCCTTAATAATATTTTTTGTAACCAAAAAAAATTATATAAAGAGAAAGTGTAAATGAGTTTTACACTCCCTTCTCCCTTGAATATATGAGTATTTTTTTTTTGGTAGTGAATATATGAGTATTTTATAAAAACATTATCAATATTAAGAAAAGATGTTGGAGTGATACATTTGTTTAAAAAATGTGTAACTATTTTTAGATGGAGAATTACAACGAGTGTTATTTATGTATAAATGCATTAAATGTTATTTTTTATATAGAAACATATATAGTATGAATAACTTGGAACTTGTTCCAAAAAAAAACTTGTCAACTTCCCTAAAAAAAAAAAACTTGAAACTTGTCTAGTCAAAGGTTTAAAAATGTAAAAAAATAATGTTTTCAATATGAATTTCCTTTTTTGTTTCTTTAACTAGTGCCTTAGAGCACTAGTTAGTAGGGGTGGGAATAGGCCAGACCAGGCTTACGAAAAAATTTATAAGCCTAAGTCTAATCTATGGTCTATCATAGGCCTTTTTTTTTTGTCTGATCTGACCTATTTAAAAGTCTAGGCTGGCCTAAAAGCCTACTTCGAGGCCTACTTTACATTAAGGTCATCAAATAGTCATTTGACCTACTAAATAAGCTAAACAAGCTTTAAAGCCTACTTAAAAGCCTATAACAACAAAGCATATTAAGGGACTAATAGATAGAGAAAAATATGTTTATATTTTTAATGTATGCAACTATTTTAATGTAAAAAATACATTTTTTAATAAACATGTATTAATAGGCCGGCCTATTAGGCTTAACAGACTTTTCTGGAAGGTTAACCCTGGCCTATTTAACTATACAAGCTTTCTAAAAAGCCTAAGCCTAGGCCTATCTACTAAACAAGTCAGGTCGTAAGCCCCTGTAGGCCAGTTTGGCCTATTCCCAACCTACTAGTTAGGTATAGTAAGACAATTGATAGTATTAATAAAAGGTATAGTAAGAAAAAGAGTAATAAGTTGCATTTAGAAATTTGTAAATAGTCTTATATTTAAACACAAACATTTTTTTTGTAAATAACCTTATAAAGTATTCAACCATAGCTCAAAATATAGATATTTTGAAAAATGATATGATTAGATCTGCACATGTTTCAAAGTAAATGAGATTATAATCTCACAAAGTAAATGAGATCTATCGAATAGGTTATAAAATCAATCTAAAGCATATGTTTAATAAGAGTAATGATATTTGTACATCATTTGGGGACAACTTTTACAACAGTCTTCTTTTACTCTCTTCTTATTTATCAAAAACAATAGAGAGAGAGAGTATAAATATAATGTAAGTACAAGAGATAAAATTATTTAACAATTATAACAAAATAGTTGTAACAATATCATTTCTCTTTCAGCAAATTGATAAGTTTGATTCTCTCTTGATAAGTTTGATTCTCTCTTGTTCAAAACTTACTAGAAGTAACTAGGATAAATACCTTTGTTTTAAGTAACTAGGATAGATAACTTTGTTTTCTTTTTTGAAAAATGCTAACAATAGATCCTTGGAAAAAAAAATAGAAAGAACAATAGACGTTTCTTATTATATTAACCACGATTGATTGTAGGACCCACTAGTTATATCAGCCAACCGATGTACTTTTTTTTATATGACCGGTTGGTAAGCTTTAAACTAGAGAGGATTCATGTCGGCATAAAGCTTAGACTACTTTGATTTCCAACTAGGAATTAGATTTACTTCATAATAAACAAGACAAAATGAACCTAAGTCGCTTTATATATTCCCTTTTATATAGTGTCAATGTTGTCGGGGACTATATACCAATGCAAAAACTACATTACATTTTCCTAGACATTTTTTAAACAATAATGATATATATGCACACCGAGTTATTTTACAAACGGTGTGGAACCACATTTTGCGTTGGGTTGGTGTTGTCGCGGTTTTACCTATTGAGGCAGCGTCCTTAATCAATTCAGTTTTTTAGGTGGTGTTGCTAAGTCGAGGCGTTCTATTTTATAGGTTATCTGGTTTGCAACAGTGTGTGGAAAATTTGGAAAGAAAGAAATAATAGAATTTTCAACGCAAAAGAGAGCTCTCTTACGCAGGTCGTGGACAAAATCAAGTCGGTGTGGTTGAGGGTGAAATGTACCTCTCTTGTCTTCAACTATCACGGTTGGTGGCTTAATCCGTTCACCATTTTAGGTGTTGGCTAATCTCTGGTGACTGCTGGGTTGGTTTTTGGGGTCAGACTATTAGTTTTGTAATTATTGTAATTATGGTTTTTACCTTGTATTGACGCTGGTGTTTCTTCTTCGGCGCATCTTGCGCTGAGAAGGCTTTTTTTGTGGTATATAATTCATTTTAACTTTTTCAAAAAAAAAAACCAGTTAACTGGATAGTTAATTCATGATTAAAATAATGGTTGATTAAACTATGAATTAACCATTATTTCAACATAAACAGAATTAAGTATATAACCAATTGAATTGATCACATTTTTACACGTGATTAATCGGGTGTTGCAGGTATATGTCAAAATATGTATATAAAATATCTTTGTTGTTTGTATTTTATATTCATATCACATACGCTAACTATTGAGGATGAAAAACCGTACATTAAGAAAAAATGTCCCTAACATATCAAATGTTCTGGTCATCTAATACTTAGGGAACTATGTGTTGTTACCTTACTAACATGTTCTATCCTAAGCTTTAATATCAATAGAATGTAAGAATTTCAATATCAGAAAAAATGGGATAGTATATACTTACTTGAGAACAAATTGTGTTCCACACTTCCTCTGGCCATGTACTCGTATATTAGCACCCTATGTTCGTTTTCGCAGCAGTATCCAATTAATTTGACCAAATTTGGATGTGAAAGCTGCCCCAAAAATATCACTTCTGCCTAGAAACAAAGCAATCAAAATCACAAATAATCTAAATGTCTTTTACCTAGAAAACAATCAAAACCACAACTAATCTAAATGCTATTTTCTTACAGTCTAAATTAGAGAAAGAAAATATACACAAGTAATCATCAAAGTTGGTGTCTCTAACATTTGGAGACACAATTAAAGACGGATTTTGCAAGTTTCTTTGTCTAAATTTTTATCGTTATTTTTCTTTTTCTTGTAGTAATGATTTTGCAGTAACATATAATTTCAAACAAAATACAAGTTGATTAAAAAAATGTCAAAAATATAAACATCATATTAAATTATTGTACTAATAATTGTCGAGAGATGAGAATTCATAATCGAAAACATCTATATTTATATCTATATGTACAAAAGAATATTTCGAGAAGGTTATATACAAAATAAATACATTCTTGCTCAAAAAAATACATTCAATACACTATAATTATTTTGTATATTTAAAAATTGTAAAATAACCAAATGGTGAGGTTGGTTAATAAACTTGGGTTAGAACAAATTGTTGAGGATAACTCGAATTTGAATTATGGTTAGAACAATTTTTATCATACTTTACATAGTTTTTGATCAAACTTCAGGGTGTTGGATGTTAAAAAAATTACAAATTTAATATATAAGAAATCATATAGTTAGTATTACTGTAGTTCAGAGAGAAATATAGATAATATACCAGCCATTCTCTGTGGCCTTGATGACTATTGTCACCATCATGAACCTTAACAGCTACAGGAAGAGAAGGAAGATCCTCCCTTAACTCTTCAGAAATAAATCCTTTATAAACACTTCCAAATCCACCTCCCCCTAACACACGATCTGGTCTGAAATTCCCAGTTATTTTCTTTAGCTCATCATAGGTGAATGCAATCAATGGATTTGCAGCTGAATTATCACGCCTAAGATCTTCAACTTCTTCAGGATTCGACGGTAACTTACTATCATCGTGCCTTTCTTTCATTGCCACCTGGTTTTGTTCTTTTGATCAACCAAAGTGAGATATTAATGAGAACAAATCTTATATATCCACATTTTAAACTTTCATTTATTCTAAAATAACAAAAACAAGGAAAAACTATAATATATGACTTTAATTTGATCTTGATCTATAGAAGCATTCGAGTTGGATCCCTAACTAAAACAGTGTTTGATCAAATATATTTACCTTCCGACCAAACTAGATTACTATGATAATTTCTACTTAGAATTGGAGCGTTAAGTGTTAACACACAATAATCTTAATTATTATGTCACATTGTAATATTTAAAGCTTTTTTTTTTAAGGAAAACTTGTTTACGCTATTATATTACATGGAATATGAACATAAAATTAAAATAAATATTGCAATGATATATAAAGAGATTAAGAAGCATATATAAATTCATATGCTGTAGGAGACAGAATACCAAATAAAAAATAAATAAACTACAAAAGGTGCGATGATGGGAAAATAGTGTAAATGTGAAGTAATCAATTATATTTTTAAAACCTTCTTCAAAAAAAATATTATATTTTTAAAACCTACCACCAATTTTTCATAGTAAATAAATACATATTATAGTTAAGATAAAACTCTACTCACTGGAGTTAGAGGTTTCCACTTTATATCCACGTAACAAGTAATAAGGAATAACAACTACGTGCCGACCTACTTTTGAAGCAGACATAAGGGAAAAAAAGTGTTGAGTTCATACTAGCTAACAGCTTCTATGTTGAAACAGCTTTAGAAAAGTTTAAAGATTTGAAGACAGCATGCATGTAACTCTTATATACAGATTATTACTGTTTTTAGCTCTCTTTTTCCAATGATTTGCAGGATATCACAGCTTGTTTGTTTCACAAGATAATTTTAAAATATATATATTATTTGCAAAAAATTAGAAAAACAAAGGTGGATTTTTTTTTAACAATTGAAAATTAAAACCATCCTTGAGTTTGTATATTCCACTAGATTCAAATGATTTAATTACTAGAACACCAATAAAAAAAAATCAGTGAAAAGGAAAATCATTTGAAAGGGTGATCAATAAGAAAGCAAGAAGGGAAATTCCAAAACTTCAAAATATGAAAGCCTTGATAATAATATCCATCAAAGATGGTACATATTGGAAGGAAAAAAAAAACAAAAAGAAAAAAAAAATTAATATACCATTTCTAGAGCGAAAGGAATCCAGAAGGAGAGAAACGGGGCATGTATCTAAACAAAGCTTTAAGAAAACACACCATAAACTGATAAATGATAATTACCTAAAATCATATAAAGTTATTCAAAATAGAGAGAAAGATAACTTTTTTTTGTTATTGTGAAACCCACCTGATTTTGCATTGGATGAGACTCTATAATCTGATGAATCCCACTTATAGCAACAATTACCCATTATACCAAAAATCCAAATACAGCTTTTCAAGTTTGCAATAGCTAGCTATCTCCTTTACAAACACCCCATTATAAAAACTAAAACTTTTTTTTTCTCTCTAGTGTTTTTTTTTTCTCACCCTCAATTAAAACACATGGTTTAAATTTTAGACCAAGGAATAGAAATTAATAAAAAAAAAATAACATGGCATCTTATTTTGAGTGTGAATGAGACATGTATGTCTTTTGGTGAAGGAAAGAAAGAAAAGAAGAAATGAAGAGTGGGAGATAATTTAGTGATGGCAATGATGGGGTTTGAGTGAGTGTTGAGTATTGATGAGTTGTGTTGGCTTGGCTATGGGAGAAGAATGATGGACCCACATAGAATGAGGTGTGTTAATTTTGTAGTCATTCAAAATGTGGCATGGTGCACTTTCATTTTAGTGCGCATAGAAGGTGCTTGTTTTGTTAGATAATGGATACCCACCAATCTTCTTTCCATCACTCTCCATATATTCAAAGTCTCTTTCTTGCCTATTCCATTCTATTCACTTTGTTCTTGTTCTCACTTCTCTCTATAGGGAAGGAAACTTGCAACCACCTTACCTAACCAGGCTTTGCTTAATTTCTTTTTCTTCTCTTTTATTTTTTTATTTAGAAAACAAAAATATATTAACATACAAGATAAGTAATAACCATGGACATCAACTTTCAAAAATAGATTAATAAAATTTATATATAGTCTTTTAATTAAAAAAAATTGAATTTAAATTCAAGTCACAGATAGTACAAATAGAAAGTCCATATGTGGTTAAATCCTCGACCTTTCTATCTCTTTTTACAAACCTTTATCTTTTTTCATAAAATATTTCTTTGTACTTTTTGTCCTAGACCAATCAAAATGGCTATAACTAGTAAAGTGGGTTATTTGCTTATTTAGAAGATTATCTTAGAATTTAGCAACCAGCTAGAACAAGCACTTTGAGTAATGACTTTTATTGAATTTGGAAAAAAAAATCTAATTGTTAATGTGGTTAAATTATTATTTTTCACTATTGGAGTCTAGCACAAGTAGTTTTTTTTTTTTGTTTTGACAAGGTCTTGCACAAGTAGTTGTTGTGAAGTATATGTGAATGTTGTAAATCTCACGATATGGAATTTCATTTCTACAGTTTGAAAAAATAATATTTTCCTTAATTTTTTATTTATCAAAGTGCACCCCTTAATAGATTTAGTTTTGTGGTTATCTATATGACATGATGATGGAATAATCTAATATGATAAATGTGTAATGGACGGATATAGTATGCCAATAGATGGTGTCCTTGGTGTTATTAGTGTAGTTGAGATGATTATTGATATGAAAATAATGAGATCAATAAAAAATTTAAACGTTAATTAATTAATATTAAAAAAATCTTGATATATATTTATTATTTATGTCATTTATAATTTTTGGGTCTTGCTAACGAGTATTCTAAGAACACTCTTCAAGGATTATTAATTAAGAAAGAGGGAGATATTTTGACTCCAAGAGTAAGTGTTGTAACTTACTTCAAATCATGACATTTAATTCCAAGATTGATTAATGACTTAGATTAATTGATATGGTAGGCTTTAATTTCATTCTCTATTGGAGTCAACATTCATCACAATAAAATAACAAAATAATTAATGTCTTTTAATTGATTAATTTTTTTCTATTCTTCTCCCTTTGTTTTTTTTCTCATGCTAAAAAAAAATTGCATATGGCCACAACAGCAGAACTTGAAAGAAAAGAAAACTATTAGAATAAATTGTGTCTATTGTATATTCATTAGGCATTTATCAGAATCAATTATGTTTATTGTATATTCATTAGGCATTACTATTTGACTTGTCAAATATGTAATTATATTGATTTGACATTATTGTATATTCATTAGGCATTATTAGTTTCTATATTAGAATCATAAACAATTGTATATGTATCACAATTTTCATCAATAATAATCAGGGGATTACATTTCTATATGGTATCAGAGCCATGCTGAGAGGGGATTACATTTCTATAAAAACACATGACTTCTCTCTTCAACTGATTTAGTTTCCAAAGATAACAAAAAAAACACTGCTTCAATTCATTTTCTGCTACGGTATAAACTAAACCCTAGTTTTCTCTGTTCCCCATTCAAACCCTAATTTGGAAAATTTATTGAAAGATTATGGTTGGGAACAACTTATTCATGTGTTGGTGTTTGGCAACATGATCGTGTTGAGATCGTAGCAAATGATCAGTGTGACAAAACTTGGCATAGTGTGTGAACAAATAAATAAATTCGAACATCGTAAAAATGGTATAAAAAAAATTTGCGTGAGAAAAAAAAGCAAAGGGAGAAGAATAAAAAAAATCAATCAATTAAAAGACATTAATTGTTTTACTATTATTTTGTGGTGATGAGTGTTGACTCCAATAGAGAGTGAAATTAAAGTCTATCATATGTATTAATCTAAGTCATTAATCATTATTGGAATTAAAGGTCATGATTTAGAGTAAGTTAACACGCTTACTCTTAGAGTCAAAATATCATCCCTCCTTAAGAAATTATTCATTGAAAATGTTCAATACTTCAATTTTCAATACATTAAATGTACAAATTTTTATAAAAACCTATTATATATATATATATATATATATATATATATATATATATATATATTTAGGGATAAAAACCTATTATATATAGTCCTTAAGGAGTGTCCTTTAGGACACTCGTTAACATTTTATTTTTTTATTATAAGAGACTACAACTTGCAAATGCACCATTATAGACAAATGACTTTGTCCCCGTGAGTTTAGCTCAGTTGGTTGGGACAATGCATAAAACATGCAAGTTCAAACCCCGACAACTACCAGAAACGACAAATGACTTTCGCAACTATGTTAGCACCTCACCCGTTAACGATCATTTTCACCGTGCCAAAATATATTATTGATAAAAGAAGAAAACAGAGGGAGAACATAAACTTAAAAAATCTTCCTAAATGAAGTGTAGCAAATAATTCCACCAATGAAAACTTGGAATAGTAACATCAAAACTCATCAATTTATCTGCACACATGAGATATCCTAAAATTCATGTTCGAGAGAAGATGGTTAAAGTTGGGATCAATCTAATTTAGATCAACTAAACAAAAGACCGTTTAAATCATTATCAACTAAATTAAGATCGATTGAGTTAAATAGAATTATTCTATTGGGATTGGGATTGGGATTGGAATAGATAGATGCAAAGTAGTAGCTAAACCAAAGTTTAGTCACTCACTTTAAGCAAGAGCTTATTTCTTAACTTCGTGGGGGTGGAGTTCAAATGTTTTTGGAGATGATTATAAAATGAATATTGATGTCATTTTAATTTAAAATAACAATACCCCTCTTTCCATGCTTTTTTATAAGGAAAAAAAAAAGCTAGGTATAAGTGCTTTTCTAAATTTTCTTTTTGATTAACCAATTATGTTTCTTCAATAAAATATTGATTTCTACTTTTTGTCCTAGACCAATAGAAATGGCTCTAACTAATAAAGTGAATTATTTGGCGAGCAGATTATCTTAGAATTTAGCAACCACAACAATACAAGCACTTTAGAGTCATCACTTTTGTTAAATGCCAAAATAATATTAATGCGTTAAAAAAAATTGCATTAGCTTTTTATTTCTATATAGCACACCTCATCATAATATATGGGTGCCCTTGCTGTAATTGCCATTACTGTTAATATAAACTAAATTCCCCTAAAAAAATTAAACTAAATTAAATGCGATAAATATTCAACTAAATAGTAAGTAATTTATTTGCATTCACCGTGTTTAATCTGTTTTTTGACAAACTGTGTTTAGTACATTAAGAATCCGTTTGTTATAATTTTTTAAGAAAAAAAATCACATTTTAAAACAAAATAACCACTCTTAAGAGTATTGCATGTGTTTGTTACAATTTTTTAAAAAAATTATAATCTAAAAAAAAATATTAAAACTGCTGCAAATAAGAAGTTGCAGCTTCTCAAAAAATAGATTTTTGTTAAAGGAGTGGGAAAATTAAATGTCAAAAGATTGAACTAGTTTTGTAACAAAAAATCTCTTTTATCTAGATGTATCCAAATTCCAAACAAACTAAATTATTTGTTTAAATAAAATGAATTTTACTGCGATAAACAAACGCAAAATAAATTCTGATTTTTTATAAAATCTCTAAAACATAATCTCTAAATTATTCAATATTATAATCACTTTTATTTTAATGTATAACAAACGGGTCCTTATACTCAATCACTCGGTCTCATTATTTCTAGAGCTTTGCTATTTATCTTGATTCATATTGTTTCGACCGATAACAAAAAGCAATTATCCAATCAAGTTTCTTTCTCGCCGGAAATTAAAGGAGGTTGTGGGTATAATATAGGAAAGATATTGAGCAAATGGTCGTTCATGAAACTATCGCGGGGTGATCTTTCACACTACATAGCAATATCCTTCATTATATAAAGGAAATTGTTATGTATCGCGACCGATTGTTTCACGAGATAGCAAGCGCTCTGAATTTTCCTTAAATTATGCACCACCACCCTCTTGATTTGTGGTCGGGAAACAATTCTATTGGACAATTAATTTTTGCTGGTGTTCGGGACAAAAAATTTCTAGATAAATGGCATTGCTTTGCTCTTTTATAAAACATATTTTGAGTTTTGTTTGTTCATGAAATGAGAAGAAATCAGAAAATTGTTGTAGACACATTTGATAGGGCTGAAAAACACATGTAAAAGACGAAAAGCCCCCTCGGCAGTTAACTGCCGAGGAATGAAGAAACCGGCTGCAGTTAACTACCGAGGAAAACCTCGGCAGTTAACTGTCGATGCGTTTCTGCTACAAATCTGGCAGAAGCTCTCTCATCTATTATTACTCTCATTTTACCAAAATTTTCCAAATCTCTTTCAACGTCTCTCTAAAAAACCAACAAAATCCTACCAAATTTATTCAACAAAATTCTACCAAATTTATTCAACAAAATCACAAGTAAGTCATCATAAAACTATTAACTTACATTCTAGTTGTTATAAATGTTTTTTTTTTAGTTTTTAGTAGATTTAAATTAGTTTAGTTTTTGAGTAGATTTGAATTAGTTTAGTTTAGTTTTTGAGTAGATTTACATGTTATAATTCATTTTTAGAGTAGATGTTAGTTTATTAATGTAGTTAAAATGTTTGCATGATGTTTATGTTATAATTTTAGGGTTATTCTTTGTTTTGGTGTTTTATATTTATTTTTTTATTTTAGTTTTTAAGTAGATTTACATGTAAGAAGATTATATGATTTATTTTAAGAGTAGATATAAGTTGAATAATTTTGTTGTATTTTACATTATTTTATGTTTTTTTTAGGTAAAACAATTTAGGGTTATTTTTATTATTTTTATGTTAAAAATTTTAGGTAAAACATTTTAGGGTTTATGTATAATTTACACTCTAAGTGTTTGATGAAATGTTTGAATGAGTTTTTCATTGATTGTTTTCAATTTCTTATTGTGTAGATTTGAAACAATGGTCGGGTGGATCGACGTTCATGCACAATTCAACGGCGGAGAACCTCAGAGGTTGAAGGTTCAGGTGTAACGTTAAGAGGTCTCAAGGATCAACTCAATGAATTCAACCAAGGAGTTAACCCCAGAGACACAAGGAGGGTGGAATACGTTCAGTATAAACGTCCAACGCTCGACGAGGGGAGAGTATCATTCACTTGGGTGGAATTAACGAACGACGAAAACGTGAAGAGCATATTTTGGGAGCACAGCATCTTCCAGTGGATAGATATGCGGATAACGTTGCTGAGGTCAACTGAAGATATTATCAAGTGTCTGATTCCGCCAGAAGATCGTGATTAGGTAGGGATATGCACCTTCCAACTACAACAATTGTCTTCCTCTAGATGGGGTAATTCAAACTTGTTAAACGGCATGACTCAACATTCGACCGACATTTCTATTGTTCCTTTCAAAAGATTAAATTCTTGTTAGGATGGTTTGAATGAAGGTATTGAAGTGTCAAGGAATGGACCTCATTCTTTTGACACTTGAATATCGTTATTTAAACCAAGACTAACAAGAATTTAATCTTTTGAATGGAACAGTAGAAATGTCGGACGAATGCTGGAGTGTTGCTGCTTAGCAAGTTTGAATTTACCCCATTCAGGGTAAGATAATTGTTGTAGTTGGAATGTATATTTTCGAATGTAATGTAATGTAATGTAATGAATTTACCACTTTTCGAATTTATTTATTCATTACGCAACTTTTAATCGAATTCACGTTGGACTTAATTAGTGTTTATTCGAATACGCAATTTTTAATTGAAATTATTCAATACGCGATTTTAGTTATTCAATACGCGATTTTTAATCAAAATTATTCAATACGCGATTTTAATCGAAATACGTGACAGTACTTACAATTTTAACAATTCTACAACAAATCGTCAAAACAATAAGACCTAGACATAAATCTAACATATCATAAAATCAATAAAAACCTATATAATCAAAATTTAACAAAAAAAAAAAACAAACAATTCAACCACAAAACAACAATGCAATATATAGGTATTAAAAAACTTACTTGTTTTTGTGATTGAAATTGGCTTGGAATGACTTGAAATGACTGAAAATCACGCCTAGGAGAACAAAAAACGCAACAATGGAGTTTTGGAAACTCATATGTCTGGTCTGTTCTTATAACATAACTTCGGCAGTTAACTGCCGAGGTTTTCCTCGGGAGTTAACTGCAACCGGTTTCAATCAAATTCGGCAGTTAACTACCGAGGGGCATTTGAGTATTTTACTCGTGTTTTTCAGCCCTATCAAATGTGTCAACAACAATTTTCAAATGAGAATGATTTATAAGAAAAGTACTTAATTTCTTTATAAAAAAAAGTACTTAATCTATTATTACTCACTCAGTCCCTCTATTCTCGTAGTGATTGGGTCAACCTGATCTGGTCTCAAATAATCTTTATATATTTTTTTTTAGCAAGTCTTGATATTAACTCGACTCATAAATTATTAGGTTTTAAGCCGGATTAGATTCTACGTAATGATTTGATCAATCAAAATTTAGACGAAGTTATGATTGATTGTTTTTCTGTATGTACCGCATATTCTGTCTACGCGTAATTGTATAAGCTAATCTTTTAAGTTGGGTAAATCTGCATTAAAAGATCAAGTTCTCCCTCAAGGCATTTAACACTGGTGTGTTTTCAAAGATGGATTCGAACTCAAACTTTTCAGTATATCACTTGTGGTACTACCACATCATCAACCATTAGCGGTCTTTTTTTGTATTAACCACTCGGTTCTTATAGAAAAGGGGTTTTGTAACTCGGAGTGCGGTTGGAGGATAAGTAAAATTTGGCTTAGAATTGTTTAATGCATAAATTGAGTGGCCAAAAACTTTGGTGAAACTCACGAACCACTTAAGTTTAATTGTTTGGTTATGTTAATGGCATTTAATAGCAAAGACTAAATGAGCTCACAAGTATAATTATAAAACCAAAAGTTGTAAAAACATTTTTGAGTGACCAAAAACAAAATTTAAAAATTTCACATGGACCAATTTTTTTTTTTAAATAACGAGTCGGTGATTATTTTTTGGCTCACTGTCTGTCTTTTGTTTAGTTACAAGTCGCGTTAAGTTGGTCAAGATTTGATAAAGATTTTCAACAGTTTTTCTTCCGTCGAATTTGATTAATACAGCTTCCTACCAATCTGGAAGTATACAACTTTATCCAAACAAATCCGGGAAGATCCGTGTCCAACCTCTGACCGAGAGTTTGTTTTCTTGCAAGGATTTAGAGTAACTTTTTGCAATTCAAATTACTGATGAATTTGTTTTTATTCTTTTTATAAAAACATTTTAACAAAAATTTTGGAACAGATTAAAATATGTTTTTAAATCCAAAATAAATTTATAATAAAACATGATGTAAGACAAATTACGTTTTTACTTTTTTTTTGTTACAATTATGTTTTTATTTTGAATCTTATAAAATAATTTAGATTGAAATTAATTGAACATATTTTTTATAGCCAGCACAAGTTTAGTAGAGAATAAAATAAGCTGAAAATAAGTTGAATTGAATAAAAAAAAAATGGCAGTAAATCATAGCTTCTTCATTTCATAAAACATAGAACAATGCAAATAGCTAATGTTGAAGGGCATTCCCCAACAATTTTAAAGAGTAAATTCTAGAGAGATAGTCTCAACTAAATTATGATGTAAATTACACATAAATTTTGTAGAAAAATATGAGAAATTAAACCAAATTCCATATCTTAGTAACCAATCCATCAACATTGTCCATCCATTGATATTGACAAAGGAAATGTGAGAATCCATGGTCTTTTTTTCTATCCAATTACAAATCATTTTTTTGGCTTCATCACGCGCATTTCTCAGCCATGTAGAAGTTTAATGTATTTCAATAACCATTAGGATTGGCTTCATATTGACGAAGGGGACAATAGAACAATTGATGAATGAGTTAAAAATTTGAAAATACTAACAACAATTGACATGGGAATCATGCAAAGATCGTCCTTGTTGTTAAGCTCTTAAGTTGGCCTGCGTAAGCTTGAATCAACTCTCAACCTTCACGGTAGTTCAATTTCAAGTCCAAACATGAAGGAAGATAAAAAAAATCCCTCAAGATAGACCATTATTTAGAACATGGCCGAGTCAACCCAATTCTTCACAAAACGTTTATAGTAAGTATAGCCACAACAAGGTTCATGTATCTAATTAATGAGGTAGAATGTAGCTTGTTAATTAAATCAACACTACGACAATAAATATGGTATTTCAATGAGAAAAAGTAAGGGGAGGTGTGGCTTCCACTCTCATTCATCTGGATTGCTTTTGAATAGACAACGTTAATGTCGTTTGGATAACTATTCCCATTGCTACTGCAGCTTTAAAATACTTTGGATGCACATGCACTAAATATGACAAACCTGTTTGAGTCAGCCTCTAGAGTAGTGTAGCATAAGAAGTCGGCACACCATACAATACAACTGATATTCAATCAATCTATTTTTGTTGTTTTAGGAAAAAGCCATGCATTTTTTATTTTTTTTAAATCTTTGTTAGTATTTTCTTTCTTTTCAGGATTTAAACTCTAAAGCTCTAATTTTTTTAACTCTTTTAATCCCTTCCTTTTTTATAACAACAATTAGTAACTAGTTGTTAGATTAATATTTACTCATTTATCTTGATTTAAACTCAAAACTTTCAACACCTAACTTTTTTATTCTTTTTACTCACTCCCGTGAGCTACCCACAAATTATTACAAAATAATAAGAGTGAAGTAATGACACCAAACCATAATAAAAGGAAATAGCGCAAATTACACTCGAAAAAAAAACCTCAAAGCAATTTCAAGACAATTTTTTTCATAGAATGCGTTAACATCAACTACTAAGGTAAAATTGATTCCACCAATTTCAAAATACATTAATCTAATATTTTGTAGTATAAAATTAATTTTACAAGGTCCTTGAGTTATTTTAAACTCTCAATTTTATCCAATAACCAAATTTTAATATATTATTAAGTTTGCTAAAAAAAAAAGATATTATTAAGTTTAAAAAATAACAAAAAGGAGAAGAAGTAAAAGAAACCTACCCAACTTTGTGGCCCAAAAATTGATCCTAAACCTGATCCATAATCCATGACCCAAATTTCTAAACCCGCAACCCATTTCCCTCATATTCACTTGAAGAACGATTCCGCGAACTCTTGAGTTTTTTTGTCTCTGCTTTCTTTCTTAGTTAGTTAGTGCTTAGCAGAGTTCTTCTTCCTTCTTCTTCTACAAGACTACCCTAAAATGGGTTAGTAGTTTTCATTATTATTTCTCAAATGTTAGTAATATATAAATGGTAAGTTCAAATTCAATCCCAACTTATTACTAACGTTTGTCTATAAAAAAATTGTATAGGTTAATTCTATAACAAAATATAAAATAAAGTTAAATTATTTTTTTTAGAGAAAAGGTTAAATTATTTTCATACAAATTATGATATGTTATGGAGGAGCTTGCAAAAAAAAAATGTCATTGACCTAATAAAAACTGTATTTTTTGTAAAAAAAAAATCAAGTTTTTTTTAGGTGGCTAACATAATTCTTGATTTTTTCTTGTTTATGTAGTTGGATTAATCACGTAATTCTATTGACACATAGTTCTATAACACCCATATGTAACAAATTCTTCACATGCCGCGAACTCGTACAGATTACCAATGCGAATTGCGAATTATGTGACTAATAATTGGGTTTGGAGAAAGCAATGAGGGACTGATATGCAAAATGCGAGTTTAAATGGATTATTAAATCATGTCCATGTTTAGTTGGATCTTCTTGGTGTTACTAACGAGTTTTATGGCTTATGTTCTGATAGCCTTT
>Ga0315915_1001312_pt1 | contig 29778 bp, 17 predicted proteins | sample MpolbnodulesMG_FD_207738 | JGI IMG/M metagenome (GOLD analysis project Ga0315915, IMG submission 207738) | Medicago polymorpha root nodule microbial communities from Los Angeles, California, United States - branched nodules | ecosystem: Host-associated > Plants > Roots > Nodule | place: USA... | reverse complement strand
GAATTCCGGACCAGGGGTAAAAGTGAAAAAAAAATAGGGCGCGCGAGGAAAAACATAGGATGGAAAAAGTAACTCTCTTTTTATAATGATATAGTTATACTGTTATTATAGTTAGAGTAATGTTATTTGAACAACCATTTTGTTGACAACTTATGTGACAACCATGAATATACAAAGAAAAAGTAATAATTGACATAAAAACCAAAGCAATAAAAAGATAAAAATAAAATATGACGTGAGTATGAGAGAGAAAGTTGTGGTTTTACAAATATCATAATCATAATTATACTCTTAAGATAAAAAATACTAATCATATCCCATGTTGAAACAAAGAGAAGTTATGTTTTTATACCGACAAAAGTATGAAGTGTGAACAAACAGGGTTGGGATCCAATCCATCCAGTTTTTGACTTAGATAATAAATCCTTGGATAAGAACTCAGAAACTAGCAAGTACTAGTCACATTATTTATAGCATGAAATTGACATTCACCAGTAGTACCATACCACTTACCCAATTAATATTACTAAGAGGAGAGGATAGAACCAAAGTCGTTATTTCGTTAACCCATTCTGATCTCATTAATAGCATTTTGTCACATAGTACTTCTCTGCTCCCACCTCTCCATGTGCAAAGCGTGATCCCATAACACCTTCAACTCAATTCATTAGTAGTCTCACAGTTTCAACTCTCTCTTCATTTTTTTCACTTCAACGATGGAGCCTTTGCTTCGAGGCGAAAGCAGTGGTGGTTTAAGAAACCGTTCGCGAGGGATAGTCCGTCGCTCCGATGCTATCACCTACGGTTCTAACTACGAGAAAGCCGCTGCTCTCATCGATCTGGTTCGTTCCTCAAATTCAACTCAATCAACTCCCTTTCACTTTCTCTTCCCTTCCATAATTCAACTATTATATATAGTTTTGCAATGGTAGATTTCTTGTTCTATGTTTTAGGATTCGCTACTGTACTTTATGAATGCTAGATCTTGTTATCAACGTGTATATTCATTTACACTTTTGGAACAACGAAGAAAATTGATTATAGATGTGTTGAATTAATCTTGACATAATTTGATGTTTTCGACTAGTAGAACTGATTCTAACTTTTTAAGTGAAAAAGTTTTATTTGACTTCTAGCCTTGACTTTTTGTTCAACTCACTTTTATCTCAACGTATCCAAACAAAAATTCACTTTACATTTAATTCACTTTTAGTCCAAATCAATTTTATACGTCACCATATGTTGTGTGTTTGGTTTTACGATGACAAAAAAGTTAAGTGATTTTTGTTTGGATACATTCATGTTGAACAATAAATTGGAGTTAAGAATCAATTCTATAATCAAAAAACTTCAAATTACTGTTTCAAGTTAGAATCAATTTTTGGCTCTTTCAAAAGTGAAAATACTCGATCACCAATTCAATCTACTGTGTGAGCATTTGACAGGACTCTGTGATTTTGAATAAGCTTCAAGTTTTCGGTAGAACTGAGAATTTAGTTAATTTTTTCAATAAGGCTAATCAAACAAAGGTTAAGACAAAATCAAATATGAAACTCACGTTGTTGATGGAGACACGTCACTTTTTACATTCGGACTGTTCTTCCAAACATGTACTTTGACAAATGTTAACTCTTAATTACTGGGGGAGTAATACGGTTATAATAGTTATTTTGTATAGTCAGAAATGTAAAAATGGAAAGAATTTTTTGTTTAGAGAACACAAAATATAAGAGGAGATGCAGACATGGATAGGATATAGAAAAGTGAGAGTAATATGGAAGTTTGGTTTCGTTTGTTAAAGAAATGTTTTAGCTCAGTTGTTGACTACTGCAATTAAAAGGAAAGCTATGTGACTTTATTTTTAGTGATAAGTTGATATGATGAAATGGATTAATTGAATATATTGTAACAATTTGTATTAGGTATACAATCAACTGACTACTAACTAGTGATAGCATATTCAGTGGTACAATTTAGTTAATTCCTTCCTTTTAACTCCTATATAGGTAAACCTCCTCTCATAAACTTGTTTAATAGGAGGTCTCCTTTTATCATATTTTAGGAACAGTTTTTTGTTGATATTAGTTTTCCGTTACAGATTTGTTAGCAACATAATCACAATGGTTCTAAATGTCATAGATTTCTCTTGTACAAAGCAAAAGTAATTTCATTTTAAAATTGTTTCTCATTTGTTTGAAGACTCCTACAGTGATTTTTTTCCCATTACTTTTTTTTTTGTGCAAATATAGCATCTTCTTTTTTGTTCTTTCATTCAGGACTGTGTGCTGATTTTTAGAAAGAATTGCTACGCATGATTTCTAGTTCTGCTTTTGAAGTTTTTCCTATAAAAAATCTTCTTATTTTGATCCCCTTTTGAGTGTGTACCTAAGCAAAAGTAGATAAAGTATTTTTTATTATTTATTTATTTTTAAAAAAAAAACAATACTTCTCTGGCTAATCATGTTTTATGGTGAGAGTATTTGACATATATATTCTCCTAGCTTCCCTGTAAAAAGTATGTACGTACATAATTACTTTTTGGTCAGTTAATGATTTGTCATTCTGGTTGGAAATGCATTACACAGGCTGAAGATGGTGTTGGTATACCTGAGCAGCTTCTGGATTCATCAGACTTTCAAAGTTATTCAAAATTTTATTTTTGGTTCACTAAATTCGATCTCCTCTGGTCTCTTAGTTATTTTGCTCTGATAGTCCTGAATTTCCTGGAGGTTTGTAGTAAGCTTTGCTTAAACTTCAATTGAATAAATTGTTTTTGAGGCCTTTAGGCTAACCAAAATGAAATAGAATAGAAAGAAGATATTTCACAGTGTACTTTATATGCTACAGAAACCTCTATGGTGCGAAAAGAATGCCACACATTCTTGCCAAGATAGAGAGTATTACTTTTTGGGAGAGTTGCCATATCTAACTGCTGCAGAATGTATTATTTATGAGGTAAGAGTTCAGTACTTCAGAGCTCAGACATTATCTATCTTTTTAATGTGTAAATTACTGATGAACCTTTTACTTGATGTCATTTTGAAAATGGTGAATACCTTTGACAGTATATGTGTCATTTCCATGTTAAATTATATTTGTTATTCCCCTATAGCTTGAAATTTAAATGAAACAGCTAACAGTACCTGTCTGTATCATTATCTTATTTACTGGACCTGAATGTGTCGTTTTAGACGATTTAAGTGTGTGAAATTGTTAAGCAAGTATTTTAAAAAGATAAGGAAAATGTTCTCCGAATTATCCTTCCCCTGCATACATTGGATAAACTACAACACGTGGTTACTTTGATGTTTCTATTTTGGCATTTATGCAGTTCTGCTGGGAGTGTCTTTTTCCTTCGGAGATTTAACTGTAGTTATCATCCCAATGGATTTTTTATTAATGACTTCCAAATTTTTTTTTCACATTTTATCATATTTGGCTTGTGTCCTTTTTCTCTTTGCATTTAAAGATGATTTCTTATCCTCTCATCAGATATGGATTCTATTTTTTTTTTCTTTTTCTAATGAGATTTTCTTCTTTTGTTAAAAACAATTGGAAGGGTTTACATGCTAAATGGGATTCCTTATGGTGTATTAATTTTGTTTGATCTGTAGGATCGTTAAGGTGTCCTTATATTCATCTTTCATTTATTTCTGTAGTATTTTGTCTTACCAGACCTTTTTGTGTAATACAGGGAATATGTCTTGTTTTGCTAAGCATTCATACTTTCTGGCCGTTATCATATGAAGGGTCCCGTATATATTGGAGAAGTCCTATTAATTTATTGAAGGTATGTTGATTCAAGATCCTACTAATGAATATAATTGAGTAATTGGAAACAGCGCTTTATTAGTTCTGCAAATCTACTTGTCTCAAGAGCATACTTTTGAGGACCAAATTTTCAACAAAGAACATGATTTCTGGAAGGTACTGTTGGTCAATACCCAACCCACACCCCAGCCTATAGTTTAGTGTACTGAAAGACTTGAACTACAACTGAATAGCAGGGGAAACACAATGCTTCATGAATGACCAATCTTTCAAAACTCAGTAGCGAACATGCTAGGGGTACTAAATGCAACTATTCCTATTAGTCTTTGATAAAGTATGTGCATATAAGTAAAACAGGGGTCGTACGAGAGAACAAAATTCTAAGATGTCCCGTTGATTGTCCTCTCCTCCTAAGGGTGGCTACGTCCGACTCATTGCCCTCTAATCTCAAGTAATAAGTTATATGATATCATCTCATCAGGGGGCTGCATCTCATTGAAAAGCCTTCTCCTTTTATGAGTGGTTTGTTCCAAAGGGATGGCTTCATAGATCAAATAGCTCTATCCCCCTGGAATCATATATCATCTCATCGAGGAAGCTCTATCTCGTTAATAGCTATTTAACAAATATCTTTCTCTTCTAAAATGATATAACTAGGCGCACACAGTTACCCCTGTTAGCAGCCATGAGACTCTGACCTGGATCCCTTAAAGTACAAAGAACAAAATTCTGAATCTCATAATTTCAAATTCAACTCTTTCAAATACTTGCTTATTATCCAGTTCACTGAATAGAATGCTGACCTTTTTCTTTTTAGTGTGTAATAATTAAATTGGTGCTTTTCATATATGCTTCAGACTACTAATAAAATAATTTACTTGTATTTTCAGGCCTTCTGTCTGTTAGTTATCCTTGCTGATATGCTGGTTTATGCTCTGTATATGTCTCCAGTGGCTTTTGATTTTCTACCTTTCAGAATTGCACCATATATCAGAGTTGTTCTTTTCGTTCTGAATATTAGGTATTGATTGACAGATCTCCATCTTTCATTTTACTTTGGAATGAATCTATTGTTGCAGATTCTCCTTTTGGACCTGTGCCTGAGAGTTTTACAATTGTTGTTCACGTTTAGGACTTTTAGTTATTATTTGCACAGGAGGAATGGTGAATGATTGAATGGGATAGAGACAACATAGGGTAGGATAGGATGCAACATATGTTTCATACACTGTCTATGTTGATAGTACACTTCCACCTCATTGATATTGGCTGTTAGAAACTGTTGTTGATGATATGTAATGTCCCTTGACCTATCAATCATCTCAAATATATTAGTACCTGACCCCTATAAATTAATTAACAAATTAGCTGTTTTTTGGGAATGGTCAAGATATGGCAGTTAGAGAACTTGAATTGTATTAGAAACTGAAACTGCCATTGATGAAGCTTTGGAGAAGTTAGTTACAGAGTTTGTTAGAGGAGAGAGAGAGAGAGGGAAAATTGTATTCTGTTATTATTCAATGAATCTTAGAGTACAGGGAGATATATATATATATATATATATATATATATATATATAGATGAACAGAGAAGCTAAAGATATGTGACACATGTCACTCTCTGATAAGCTAATAGACTAAAGCTCAAGACTAATGAGTTCTTGTAACTATTACAAGCTTAACATCTATACTCTAATAAATTGAAACTGAATTCCCAGGAATTGTACAAATATACTCCCTCCGATCCTATATATAAGAAAATTTTCAAAAAATATGTTAGTCCTATTTATAAGAAAATGTCACAATTTTTAAGGTGTAGTTATTGTTTAAAAGACCTTTCTACCCCTTATTCAACGTTTGTCTTTTTAATATTAGTAGGTGTATTTAATGTTTCACACATTTTATGAGGGTATATTTGTAAAAATATTCAAAAAGTTACACTAATTAATGATAGCATTGGTTTTGATGTTTTTTGGTTTTTCTTTTTATAATGAGGACCGGAGGGAGTATTATACACAGGACAAACAGTGCCAAGATCCCTGAATTTTGGGATCAAATCAATTAACTTAGGCGATCTATAGTGGCTATGAAAGTCTAATAATAGGAATTTATCAACTAACTTTGGCGGTCTCAAAGTATCAAATAGACGTTTAATGCTCTTTTGATGCCCTATCAACAGAAATTATCCATATTATTTCTAAAAAAATACTAGGTTTCTAACAGGATATTGAAGAGAGTCATAGTAACTTGAGTTAAGGGCTTCCATTCCATGTGAGGTGGCCAGTTTAGCTTTAGGTTCATTTGGCTCTTATCTTAATGCTAATGTTAATTAACTTAGACTTGTTGTTTACTTACCATGGTTCACTGTTCACATGTCTTGATTGTGACGCGCATGTGTATTCATTATTCAGTCAAAAGAAAAATCATGTGTAAATATTAGATACTTGGCCCAACTATCATCAGATAGTTAGTAAGACTCAACAACTTGACAACTGTCTCAACAGTTAGTAGTTAATTAGACGAGGTATATTATGACCTCCATGGTGAGAGTCCTGTACTGTGAACATTTCTTGGTCACTATTAAAAACTGTTGTCATGATGTGTTTCCAACTTTGCATGATTTAGAATCCATATAAGATTATGCTGGGACTAAAACAGCACACAATAGTACGGGGCAAGAACACAGAAAAATTTGAGATATTGGGAATTAAAGAGGGAGAGAGAGTGTGTCACTGTATAATTCTTGGCTTTTGTCGCTGTATCTAATCAAGGTCATTTCTGCAATAAAGGCTTTCTATTTATCACATTTCTGGTCCAGTTTTATCAATAGCCAATTTTCTTGACATTCTAACTCAGCATCTGAATTTGATGTCAGGGAGCTACGAGAAACTGTCGTCATCGTGGCCGGAATGCTTGACACATACTTAAATATATTGGTTAGTTCACTTTTAGACTGTTTCTCATTCGCCTTGCTCTCTGCTGTTCCTGTTTGCAACATTCTCAATATTCACAATCTATTGGGTTTCTTTGAGTGCTACATTTGTACTATTTCAATTTTGTGTAATCAACACTCTCTTGCTGGACATATCTAATTCTCTCGAATTGCAGGCTTTGGGGCTTCTATTTCTTGTTTTTGCAAGTTGGGTGGCTTATGTGATTTTTGAAGATACAATACAGGGGAAAACAGTATTCACTTCCTTTAGTACAACATTATATCAGATGTTTCTTTTATTTAACACAGCCAATAATCCAGATGTTTGGGTTCCTGCATACAAGTAAGGGTTTTAACTTTCAGTTTTATTTGCTTGGCTAGATGATTTTTTTCCTTTCAATTTGAGATATCTGCAGCTGTCAGTGATTATCATTTTCTGGTGTTTTAGGTCTTCACGTTCGTCTATCCTGTTTTTCGTTCTGTTTGTGCTGATTGGAGTCTACTTTGTTACAAACTTGATTCTTGCCGTTGTTTACGATAGTTTCAAGAGTGAGGTAAAATTTTCCGTACCACTACTTTTTACTATATTCCCCTGATGATACAATTAAAATTTTGAAGAATTGGATTGGTATTTAATTGGAATGAAGCACGAGAATTTTGATTGTGTGTCTATATGACTGATACCAAAACGAATTATAACAGTGCTTAAATGTTCTTTTGTTATAGCTTGTAAAACAAGTTTCTGAGATGGATCGTATGAGAAGAGCTATGTTGGAGAAAGCTTTCAATCTCCTAGATACACATGTAAGTATGATTTTCCATGTATTTAGCATACTGTTCACCTGTCGATAATGCTTCCTTGCTGATGTCAAACAACTACATTTCATTTTTTACGATTTTGAGATGTAATCAGTAATAGTTATATCCTATATGAACATAAAAGGAAGGTTGAAGTTGAGCGTTTCGGCATCTGATTAACAGGGCATGGGATGGTATCCATTAGCAACTGTAATGTGAGAATTTCCAGACAAAGTAGAGTAGGTCGGAAAAAATATGATGAGTTAGGTGTCATATGATCGGTATCACCTCAGTTAAGGATCTAGAGATCCTCTAATACAGTACTTGAAACATTAAAGCACAGCCGATCCGGCCAGTTCATCCAGAACCAGGTCCATAGCCGGTCCGATCAGCCTATTTGATCGGTTGTGCACTTGAACCAGGGATGATATCATCGACTTGGCTGCAAACCGGTAAAAATTAGTAGCCTCGGCTTAGCTTGTTTGGGTGGCTCATACTTTACCATCCTTTCACTCGTGCAGAATTTTAATGGTACACAGTTTTTAGTGCCGACTTCTGCGCCTCCCAAGCTTTACTCATAACTCATGGGCAACAGTTCTGATGCTATGCTGTCAGCCTATCATGCTCACAACAAGGGCCAGGAAGGATGTTCATTCTCACACTCATTTGTGGCTTGTTGATTCGAATAGAAAAATGCGAAATTTGCAAAACAATTCTCACCAGGGACTGAACCATGTATATTGAAGTGAAACTTTACAAATGCACCATCAAACTATCTGATTTTGTATATAATATGTATATTTACATATCATATTTTAAATACAGACGGTTCTTGTGGTCCAACTGGTGACTTAGTGGTTCGACCAGTGACCCATTGATGTAGTGCCCTGACCGAGTCGATAACCAATCAAGTTTAATTACACTGCATTAAAGGATGAAAAAGTATAACTCTTACCTATCATGGTTAGAGAATGAGTTTCAGAGTACTTACTAACAAAACGTTGAACGACCATAAAACATAAAATAAAGACTCTAAGATAGAGCAGAAAATAACTCCAACTAGGATTCCCTAATTGCCAAAAGGAATCGTCAAACAAAGAAACCAACCCTATAAAACTAAGCCTGCAATTCTAAATCTGTTTGAACTAAAAATAGCACAAAAAAAATACACTGTCTTAGCACTCTACTATTTTCAATATAGCACTACAATCTGTCTAAGACTAATGCTAGAGGTTATTGTTACAATCATCACTACAATAAAGAAGAGACAAATATCTTAATTATGCCTACAATTCTAAATCTGTTTGAGCTTCTGTTTTATGCTTGCAGAAAATTGGATATCTCAACAAAGATCAATGTATTAGGCTATTCGAGGAGGTGAACAAGTACAGGTATTATTTCATATCCTCATTATCATTGTGCTTTCATACTTATCATATTATCAGTTTATCGATTTTCAAAGTAGAAATGTTTTTGGCATTTGTTTGATTTATATATTTCTAGATGAGAATAACACATCTGTTTAGTGTGAACCCTTTAACATTTGCATGGCTCACCCTTATATTGGAATCGAGGCTCCACTTTTATAAGTCTCTTTCCTAGTTTCCTTTCTTTGTGGATCTTGTGTAATTGGTTAGGCTAGCCTTGTGTAATATACTGTACATTCTCCTCGTGTAATTGATTGTACATTCTCATCCTTATAACATGTGTTTTGATGTTTGGGGTAAGGCTAAAAGCCTTTTATGTTAGCGATATTCAGAGAATATATATGACTGCTCGCTAGGGGTGGGCAAAATTAAGCAATAACTGAACCGAATCGGTTAACCGAACCGAACCATATCAAAATTAACTGAACCATTTCACAAATTTTTGAACTGAACCATTATTTTGGTAACAGTTAATTAACCGAACCGAACCATTAATAACCACAGTTATCCAAACCGAACCGAACTGAACCATTTTGTTGCTTTCACATTGGATTTTTACTGATCTCAAGTTTTGGTTACTGATCTGTGATCTCAGATCTGGTTATTACTTCGAAAATGTTTCTGTTTTGTTGATTTGTGATATGTGGGAAACTCAATCTCCTGTTTGTATCTCAGTTGCTAGAATCATATTATGCCTTTTATCAAACTGTTTGCAATTTTATGTAGAAATAGCTCATTTGGAGAACATGATAAATTGATAATCGAATGAGCAACATATATTTGTCTGAATTCAACTTTAATTCTTTGCTTTTATATTCTATGGCTAATGAATCAAGTTGGTGAAATTTCAGAGTAATTTCACAAACAATTAGATTAATTACACAAATCCTTCAATCGAGTTCTTTAACACAGTGAATTTTTTTCGAATACCCTGCAATTGAATTTAAAAGGGATAAAAAAAACACAATTAAATTAGCAAAAGGATAAAAAAATACATTTCGGTTCAAAATTTTGGTTTTGGTTCGGTTCGGTTAATAGGCAAGCAAAAGGTTGACCGAACCATAACTTTGGTTCAGTTCGGTTAGTTCCAAACCTTAAACGGTTTGGTTCGGTTATTCCAAACCATTTCAACACTTCGGTTCGGTTAATATGGTTAACCGAACCATGCCCACCCCTACTGCTCGCAGATTGGCTACCCTTACAATCGAGTGAGATCCGGAGTGTTAAAATTAAGAATCTTTAGATATTCCTTTAATTATACAACTTCCTGGATGGAGCATGGACAAATGTGAGTGGAATTAACAGATTTAACTGGCTCTGATATCATCTTAGGCTTTAGAATATGTGAGTGGGTTTTACAATATGTGGGATTTCAACATCTTTCTAGTTGATGTGAGATTCTCAAGTCTGAGCACACACCATGATCAGGACTGGACATTTGAAATTTTTCTAATGCGGGTGAAATAACTGGGATATCAACATCTTCCTTTAAGATAATCTTACTTTAACTGAGCCTGGAAAAGTTTTATATTTGACTTTACACCTTTATATTTGATAAAAAATTGTGATTAATGGATGTCATGTATATTTGAGCACAATTTGGATGATTATAATGGAAATCACGTAGTTAATGACGTTCAAAATTTGTCTAATTGTGTTAATTTGATGGTTAATGAGTTGCAACACCTTGTTATATTCATTATTAACCATTCACTGAATATAATAAACCACATATTTGAACTGTGTTAACCATCAGTTTTGTTATTGAAATTTGTTATCAAATTTTGGGTCAAAATAACAAAGCTCTTCGCATTTTTGGTGAATTGGCACCTTTTTATGACAAGATAATTATTAGTTGATCTTTATCTTGGATTCTAACTTCATATCTTTTCCACAATATTTATACTACATTGTGAATGTTAAAGCATAAATTGTATATTCTTTAGGACTTTGCCAAAAATCTCCAAAGAAGAATTTGGGTTAATATTTGATGAGCTGGATGACACTCATGATGTAAAGGTAATATTTTTTCTCTACTGCTCTTGTTATCTTTTATGCACATACTGATATATGTCCCCGCATAAATGTGTGTTTTAATTTAACTCAACATATTTTACTTTCAGATCAATAAGGATGAATTTGCTGATATTTGCAATGCCATTGCTCTAAGATTCCAGAAGGAGGATGTGGTAAGTTTAAGTACTCTGAATTTACAATATATGGAAAATGATTTATATGTACTGTAAGTATGAACTAATATCTGATTTGGTTGCAGCTTTCTTACTTTGACTATTTAGGAATCTACCATTCACCCACCTCAAAGAGATTGAAAGCCTTCGTAAAGAGCCCCATGTTTGGATACATAGTGACCTTTGTTCTTATACTGAATCTAGTTGCCGTAATTATTGAGACAACGGTATGGCATGTTATTCAAGTGAAAATATACATTCACAATTTTTTCCATTATTAAGCACTTCTTAACTCATTTTAACTCCAGACCATAGTCTCATCTGATGTGACCATGTTAGATATACTTGCATTTGTCAATATATTTGTAGTCTGTAGGTGCTATTTATCTATACTATATATAAAGGGAATACATGGTTTTGGGCTGGCTTTTCACTTCCAGTTATGCCCATAAACAAATTTGACCTATAAGAATTCTATTTTGTTGGTATCATTCAAAAAGATAAGAATTTATATTATATTTGTTATATTGTTGGTATCATTGAAAAAGATAAGTATAGTTTGTTACAATATGAAGGTGCAAAATATATATATACCTATAATTTTAATCAAAATCAAAATAATTTTAATCAAAATTTTATAAAAACAATTGTTCGTAATTTATATGCATTAGCGTAATAAAAATAGTGGATAGATGGGCACGGAGTGCTCGTTTGAACGCTAGTCATAATAATCATTTAGGAGTATGATGTTTATTGAATGCTTTATGTACTGGTTTAAGTATAAGCACAGTTCAAATGGATGATTGTTCTACTGATGGGTAGGGATCCTACCTTCTCCAGCTCTATTGCTTATGGGAATATTGTGAATTTCTTTCCTATTTTGTACCTAACTACATTTATTTTCCTCGAAAATAGTATCATAGGGAATATTATCTCTACTTGAATCTTTAAGATTAATACAGCTTCACGGAAATTGTTGAGCATTTAACTTATGTTTCATATGACAAAATTATATACTATCTTGGATAGAAGACAAATTATAAATTTGCATATGGCCTAATATGCTTTAAAACACCAGACTTGGCTCTTCTGAGATAAGATAAATAAAACTTTTATCCTATCATGTTGAATTGGATTATGAGCAATACTAATAGTCGATTTATTGTCACAACAATTTAATAGGACCCGTATACTTTATCCACAAATCATTCAATAAAATTTGCAGCTGTGACAGCCCACAGACATCTTGTGTCATAGCTTGAAACTCGGCCTTGGCACTTAGTTGAGCAAACTACACCCTACTTCTTGCTTCTCCATGTAAAAAAGTTTCCACCTAAAAAAAATGCAATAACCTGGAATGACTTTCTATCAGTTGTTTATCCTGCGTAGTCTTCATAAGTGTATGCTTTCATAATCAAACTTCCATCCTTTTTAAATAACAATCCTCTCCCTGGCGTGGTTGTTAAGTTATTGGAGAATTTTCTACAAGTGTCTTACTCTTTGATTGTACATGAACTGACTTATACTACTTACTGCATAAGCTCAATCAAATCTGTTATATGTCAAGTAAGTATATGATTTCCTGACCAACTTTAATACTAGGTCTTATCAATCTTGGGACTTTCCTTTTCATCACTCTTCTTTTATTCTGCTAAGTGGGGTCCAAATTTGGTTGTCTCCTTAATAAGTTTTAGTTCATATTTCCTTTGACAAATGAAAATATCCTACCTATTTCAAGTAAGCAACCTCAATCCCTAGGAAACATCCAAGTCTACCAAGATCCTTCATTTCAAGTTCAGCAACCAGTTTCTCCTTAAGTAGTAGTAGTTTTTCCACTTGATATTTTTTTGTTATAATGATATATTATCATCAACAATCAGAAGCAGTTTACTTGTGAATGTATAAAGAAGTGCATATGATCTCCCTGACTCTGTCTATAACCTTGGGATACTTTCAGTTTAGTAACATATGATCTTCTCTGTGTCTGCTATTGGTGATTTTTTAATATAAAGGCATTCGTGTGTTGATAATTTTGTATTAATTCATAATCGCAGCTTGATGTAGAAGATAGTTCTGCTCAAAAAGCGTGGCAAGTGGTTGAGTTCACTTTTGGTAAGGACATCCAAACAGTGTATTTCCTTGTTTTTTTGAGATATCTTGAACTAAGCATTTAAGTTTTGTAACTCAATTGTATGTTCATTCCCCTTTATTCTTGTTAGTTTGCGATGAGACCCAATCCCACAATACTGCTGAATTTTTATTTATTTTTTTTGCTTTGGTACATTTTGTTTCATTGTAATCCACAAAATGTTTTAAGTATACAACCTTACTGTCTCAAGTTGATCCTTCCTTGTTGTTTTACAGGGTGGATATATGTGGTGGAAATGATACTAAAGGTTTATTCATATGGATTCGAAAACTATTGGCGGGATGGTCAAAATCGCTTTGATTTTGTGATCACGGTGACAATTGGTAACTAATTTCAGATGTGGTATTTAGATTCCTTAACATCTGGTTGAATGCATGCAGTTTTTGGCTTTTGTCATGAAATATTTTGTTTGTAGACCCCGTATTAGTCAGTTTGTTGGCTAATTACTTATAGATGGGAATTAGAGGATGTAAACAATAGGAGGAGGGGAATATGAGTGAGATCTTTCATTCATGAGTGAAGAGAGGATTTTGGAACCTTGGGCATGGAGGTTTGCAGCCTCTCAATGATTTGCAGAATTGGTGTATGTATTAGGAGAATTCATTTAATTTCTCTTTCATGTAATAAACTTCCAGTTCTAGGTTTCTATCATATCATATTAGTAAATACTCTGTTGTAGGTTCATAATGCATTCATTCACTTTTAGGCCCTGAATTTTATTATATGGGAAAACCCAGTTCCTGAGGCTATGTTATCTTGCTGACTGCTAATTCTAAATTTTGAAGCCATTGGAGAAACTATAGATTTTGCTTCACCTGATGATGGTCTGCCACTTTTCACAAATGGAGAATGGTATGAACTTTTACTTAGAATGTTCATGCTTCCAAATTTCTCTTTTTTAATTCATAATCCCAAATTACTGGTTGAAATGTATATTAATGTTCCTTATTTTTGGATTCATTTCACCAAACACATCTTTAATCACATTAGTGGTCTTTTTTCATTTCTGTTGTGCTATTGAAGTATTATATTGGGTTATTGACTAATTATCTGAGAGATACCATCCATGGATTCATGTATTTCCAAAAATCAAGGCTTCATGCAGCTTCTCTATTAACACTGTGCATATAGAATGACTTGTTGTATCTTGATTTTGGCCGATTGTTACATCTTTTCATTTAAAAAAAAATACTTTTATAAAAAAATAATCACTTTTAGGAATTTTATCAGTTTGTTACAGTTTTTAAAAAATGATAATTTGAGGAAAAAAACTAAAAAATGCTTACAATATGAAGCTGTTTTGAGTAGCTTCTGTTAAAAATTATTTTCCATAGATGGTTTTTTGAAAAAAGTGATTTTCATTACGTTAAACAAATACAAAATAACTTATGTGCTTTTGAAAAAAAAAAAACTCTAAATTATTGAATTAACAAATTCACTTCTTTTTTTTTTTAATTTGTAACCAGCGAGCCCTGTATATATCGTCTCACATGGACGAAAGGGCTTTTATATTAGGATTCTCATTATTGATTCAATCCATGATTAGTTTCCTACTTAACGATAATAGTTTTTGTTGTTGTGATCTCTTGAAAGGACAAAAGACTAGTTATTCTCAAATTTAATTTTCTTCAAGACAAGATATAATTGTCCTTTTCAAATTGGAATTTAAAATTAAATGATACCTTTTCTACCATGCCTGGAATATAGTTTATTCATTTGAAGATGGGAATTGGTGCAAAAAATAGTTTCAGTTTGTTCTTGAGCACTGCTTTGAAGATGCAATCAGACATTGTTTTTCCTGTCTCCTTTGCAGGATTCGTTACCTTCTTCTTGCAAGAATGTTGAGATTGATAAGGCTCCTGATGTATGTTAAGCGATTCCGAAGTTTTGTGGCAACTTTCTTAACTCTTATACCAAGTTTGATGCCATACCTCGGGACCATATTTTGCATCTTGTGTATTTATTGCTCACTTGGTGTCCAGGTGAGTGAAAGCCCGAGTCACGGTCATTTTCTGCGTAGATTTACAAGTTAAATTAAGGATTCATTTTATGTTTTTAATTGTAGTTATTTTATTCTCTTGTTCTTTCTACAATCAATGAACCAAATTTATATTTGTTTTTCTAGATTTTTGGTGGAATAGTTAATGCTGGAAACCCAGATTTGGAAGCCACGGACCTTGCTGCTAATGAGTATCCTTTGTTCGTATTTAAAACTATCTATTTCTAAGCTGTAGAGATTGGTAAGATCCTGTAATAACCACATTTCTTCCTTAGACCTTAACATTTTTTTCTAGGGGGTGAGGATGGGGTTGGGTCAACAACCTAGTCTGAACTTCAATACTGGCCTATATATTGCTTCTAATTGAATAATTTCTACGGTAGTTTTTGTTCTTCGGGTGTTCTTCTTGACAAAATTAGCTATTTACTTTTCAATTTCAATGATTATCCAAATGGAATGGTGACACTATTCAATTTGCTAGTCTCGGATGTCTGGGAAGAATTGATGGAGGTATATGTGCTGTCTCTAATCCTTTCCACTTCCAATGTCCTCTTCTGTTTCATGATAATGCAATGACTAATGAGTAGTACAAATGTTGCTGGCTTGCCGTTACTATTTTGTTCTATATGTTTCTGCTCTTCCTTGAACAATTGTCTGGCAGTTAGATACCTGTTATTCACATTCCAATAGTTTTTTGTTGAAAATTAAACAAGATAACATTTTGTCTCTAAGCACAACATTTTTTTTAATACTTTGGATTAGTTTGATATGCAAAAAAAAAAAGGTTGAACAACACAGAAATAATTGTTCAACATTTGATATAAAAAGTTATCGTAGGACAGGACAAAAGAAGGGATGAGTGACATCACAAAATATTTTTACTCGACGAACGATCTAAAAGGAAAATATCCCCATAGGGCCACCCCAGGGACGCATCTTATGTGGTGTTCCCTCACTGGCACCCACCTAGATGACAGGGGATTCAAAGGAGTTGTCTATGATTTTTGTGAGCAGGATTGGTCTCTCTTTAGAGTTTCGATTTATTGGGCAGGTTCCAACTTGCTGCTGCAGGCATATTCAAATTGCACCTATGTCCCACATTGCTGAGGTTCTCAAGTTTTGCAGTGGTTATATGTGCAGTGGAACCCTCATCCTTTGAGCTACATTTTGGGAGTGAGATCCAAACTTTTTAATATGGTATCAAAGCTGAATTTCTCATGCAAAGTAGAAATTGGACCCAGGTCCACTCTATGTGCAAGGGTGGGAATTGAATTTGCTGTGTGGTGATCATATGTGCTTGGACATCCTTGTCCTTTGAGCTTGCTGTTGGGAGTGAGATTCAAGCTCATTTAACAGAGTATAATACTAAGAATAAGCCTTTAGTTTTGCTAGGTTGGTAGTAAGCATTGTTATTAAAATTAATAATAATACATCTAAAAGTGTATAAATTTCTTGCTGCATGTGTGTAATGTAAGATTATAGGATGCTTATTCATTTCAGATAGTCCTTCCTATTTATTGTTTTATTTTTTTGACCCTAACTCTATTTATGTTATTGTCATGCTATGACTTCAATATGTGCTTAACATATAGGTATTGTGGTTTTCTATTTCAGAGCTATAAGGATTTAACTGGAACTTCCTGGACCTATGTATACTTCATTAGCTTCTACTTGATTACAGTTTTGCTGCTTTTGAATTTGGTATGGTTTTGTTTTCCCTTATTTAATACCTTATAATTTCATAATGTGGTATACAAACTACATTTTGGGAATGTGAACATTAGGAAGTTACTATGTTTCTCACATGGACATTCACGCGTACTAATTCTTTCTGATTAAAGTAATTACAAGTTCTAAATTTATTTATTTAAGTAGTTGTCAATTATAAGTAATCATGTTTAAAAAATTTATCAATCAAAGGGGATATATTAGCTTGGTTTTCTATACCATGCTTAAAGTGTGCTGCTTTAACACATTTTGCATAAGTTTGACATGATTATACCTTTCCTGTATTTCAGATTATTGCTTTTGTCTTGGAGGCATTCTTTGCTGAAATAGAACTTGAGGAAGCAGAAACTGGTGATGGAAATGACAAGGTTTGTATTTAATCTGAACTCTTACCAATATAGAAAATAAAAGTTTCTGTGTTTATTAAGCAGCTATGTTCAAGCATTGGTTAAATGATGTATAGTTAAGTTAAAATTTAAACAGCTGCACCAAATTTGTGGAGTGATTCATATCAAATGCATTATGGGTTGATGTTTCCGAATCAGTCTCTTGCAAATGCAAGGTTAGGCTCTATTGAGTCAGAGAGATTGAGAGAGACGTATGGTGAAACTGTGTATTTCAACTACACAGCGGAGTCTCTTTATATAGACTTAAAGCAATTAATGCTAATAATGAAAGGAATAATTACATGATATTCTACTCCTAATTGCATGCTATTCTATCTTTATTTACATGACGATTCTATTTTATTTTTAACACTCCCCCTCAAGTTGGAGTATATAAATCATATGCACCAAACTTGTTACATATATAACTTGATTGGAGAACCCCTCAAGGACTTAGTGATATAAGTATGGATATAAGTACTTTCCTGGATATGTTCTATCGTTATTTCAGATCTCTTTTTCATTAAAAATAAAAGGCTCATAAACCCAAAATGGGTCAAATCCTTCCCTGGATCCTACTATGGCAACTAGCATGAGCTTCATACTATCTGGTTGTCCTTTTTATTCCTATCAAATGCAAGTAGCAGGGCATATAACGAATTTGTAATTTTGACATTTTTTTAATCAGTTTTCACTACTCATCTACAAGCAGACATGTTATCCTTGTTTGTTATGATGATAAAAAATTCAGATACTTTTGAGTAATGGGTACTTACACACTCTCACAGATTACTCTGTTAGCAACACGGTAACAAACTGAGTTCACTACAACTTTCTATGAAAAGACGTGGTTTTCTGCACTCCTCACTGTATGCAACAATCATGATCCCAATATTATCAATGGATTTGTGCAAGAATTTTGATGAACTTTCAGTTCTCCAAAGATAATTTTGTACAGAATCTTATTTAGTGTAAACGTAGTTTTTTAATTTCTATGTGATCTGTTTTTTATTGATCTTATTTAGTGTAACATAGTACATTATTGATTGTTTGTTAATTTACATATATAGCTCTCTAACCGCTCTAAATCTCACATTCAATTTTCTGTCTCAATATAGGAAGTTGCGGGAGAAAGATATCCAAGGCGGCGAGCTCTTGGGTACGTATGAGTCCATGACTGGCATTATTTTTTTGAATGCTTACGTTTTTTGTTTCTCATGCATCCAATAAACTCTGTATCGGTTATAGTCCAACGCAACCTAAATGGTTTAGTTAGATGAAGGAACATGAATACTTTTATATCTGTAAAACATGACCTGACATAACGAACATTGGACTTTTAACAGTAGACAATTCACTTGCTCATTATACATTATGCTGAAATTTAGTTTAATTATGAGGAATGAGTTGGTAACAATTGAACTTCTAACTACTTATCATGCTCTAATACCAAATCTAAAAACCATTCAACTTTAAAGATTAGCTATTAGTTGAAGGCATATTAATGCTGGTCTTATTGACAATGTCGGCTTTCTGTAGAACAAAATCACGAAGCCAGAGGGTTGACGCTCTTCTTCATCATATGCTGAGTGCTGAGCTGGGTCAAAATCAGACTTCCAATACATAAATCTGAGTATATTGTTTTCAAGGTAAAATAATCAAACTTCATAAAATGCTTGTAGATTTCAGTGGTTCGGTTGCCGAGAATAAATTTCATGCGTAACTTTTAACAGATTATCCTCCAACTGAGTGTGATTATTAAGGTCCACTGTTTTTGCTCTTTTAGGAGGATTCTCGTCCTTCAATACCCTTAATCCTAAGACTTTTTTTTTTGGTGGTGGCCGGGATTCGAACCCCGGACCTTGCATATATTATGCATTGTCCATACCTACTGAGCTAAGCTCATGAGGACAAATAGGGTCCCTTGATCCTAAGACTACTAAAGCTGAATTGCCGTCAGGAGGTAAATATGTAGGTAGACAGAAAGTTAATTATAGAGAGAGGGTGTATATGAGAGAGAATAGAGACAATTGGAGTTGTGTAACTGAACTGGGGAGAGACATTTTATTCAATTTTTCAGCTTTTAACTTTGGGCTAATGAGATTATTCCTGGTAGAAGCAAGTACTGCTCCTACATTCCTCTGAATTTTGGTCTGGTTTTATTGTACTATCCATTCATACACTGGAGCTGTTTGCAATCACTGTACATATAGAATGGTAGGATGCCACCTGTTCTGCCTTGTGAGTGTAAATATGTATATATAGACCATTTCTTAAAAAAAAATATATGTATATATAGACCATGCTTTCTTCTTGCTTGAGGAGTAAGCAAACTAGAAAAAGAGGAAACAAATTTTGTTATACCCTGGGTTTCTGATGAAAATGTAATGCCTAGTCCTGTATATGCGACTTCTAATATGCTTTTGGAGTGACAGTATTGATAGCAATAAAATTTACTCTGGAATTACATGTCAAGTGTCCACGTTATTTTTTCATTTTATATCAAGTATCCTGCCATTTTGTTGTGTTTCCTTGTATTAATTCAGGCTGTCGACTAATGCCTGTTGAGTATCTTATATAAATGTGAATCTGTACTTTTTGTGGTTATAGGATGCACAAAGGAGCCACTTTATTCTGTAAAGTTTGTAAAAGGATCTTTCATGTGCTGTATCTCTCGTGTTGTTATGCTATTTGATTGACTCGGTACGGAACAAGGGAAAGCGGTGCATTGTGAGTAACTCCGGTAATCTGTGGATCAGGTCAAACGTGATTTTTCTGTTATTTGTGGAAAAAGCACATGATCAAATGCAATTGATTAGCTTGTGCGGAATGAGAATAAATCACGAATAGCAGGATGTTATATATTCCACGGGGCTTCTAGGTGTTTTCTGATTAGTGTGCTGTAGTGGAGACCTTTTATTTGTTTGATTTTTATAATCCTTTCTGGATTTGATGTTCTGTATAGCCTTGTATCTGTACTACCAATATTTGGTGAGAGTGCTAACTGTTAGTAGTTATCTTTTTTTCTTTTCGTGAAGAAAACTCTCGTGAGAGATAGAATTACTCTTTTATTTAATTAAATTTCAGAAACTCTCATTTGTTTGTTAACATAAAGGGACACTGTAGTCTATGCCATATCCACGTATCAGTTATCCATACCGATAACCGAAGATAAATGAACAGAAGATCAATGGAGACAATAAACAGAGATGGTGAGAAACAAAAAGGAACAAATCAAGACAATATATTTCATCACACATACTTGAGAAAAATTATTCAAACACAGCTCAAGTTGCAATGAACTTGTTTTTAATCATCCGGCAAAAATAGAATTTACTTTTAATCAAAATAATTTGCAAAATTTAACTACAGTAGAAACTCTATAAATTAATAATGTTAGGACCGGAGAAATTTATTAATTTAAAGAGTTATTAATTTATCGATAAATTAATAATTATTAACTTAAAGAGTTTTTAAGTAATTATACAGTACATATCAAACAAAAAGGCAAATTAGTCTATGCCTCTTAGAATTACGTTGCAGCGAACCTTGAAACTCAACGTAAATTAGTAACTATTGTGTTCATATGCATTGGAAAAATACAATACAAAAATACAACACCTGAGTTATTGGATGCAATAAGAAAAGTTAGAGATGAGCTTCAAACAGACTTGAACTTTAAAGGAAAACAGACAACTATTGAATCATATTTCATTAGAGTGTAATATATTTTTTTTTCAGTTTCTATGAATTATTAATTTATGATTTTCTTGGGACCGAAAATTATAAAGGATCTCCCGAAAAATTATTATCTTATTATTTTATCGAGTTTTTCAATTTTTTACATTGGCCCAAGTCGGGACCTGACAAATTTATTATTTTAGAGAGTTTATTAATTTACCGAGTATTAATTTAAAGAGTTTCTACTGTAGTACAAATTTATGTTTGGAAATGTCAATCCAAATATACATAGACTCTCTCAGTATAATCTAACCCACTCTTGTGTGATGCAAGGGTGTGATGCACGAGTATATGCCCCGTTAAACAAAGGTCTTGTTAATGAGTGTCTCCGGCACTGTTTAAGGATCCTAAACTTAGAAATTATTTCTTAAAAATGTCAAACGCTACAAATTTCAATGTATTGAATACATATATTCTTATAAAAACTTACCATTAAAATTCCTTAATCAATGTCCCGGACATTAGGTAGCATTTTCCTAGAGATAAAGTAAAATATAGAGATTATAAAACACAAATAGAATTGAAGAAGGGATACTTAAAAATTAAGCTCCGTAAAAGCTCTCAAATTCCTCCCTGCATACATCTTTTTTCGTAGTTGCTTTCCTTTGATTATGTACCGAGAAGAGGAGGTTTTTTCTTCTAAATATTGTTTGACCCTTTGACTCGTATCCTTTTTTAAAAGAGAAGATGAGCAAAAAAGTATCTGGTCAAGCAGATTCTAATTTGCAAGTTGGGTTTTGGAAGGGGAGAGAAGGAAGGATTTACTTCTCTTTTTTTAAATTAAGTGTTATTCAAGTTTATTTGATCATCATATGTCATGTTCTTTCTTTCTTTTTCTTTGTTTTTAAATATCAAAATATAAACTTATCCCTCCAAAACCCAACTCCATACATACCCTAAGGCTTAATGGTTATGTATTGATTATATAATATCATGAAATCAAATTCAATATAATTTAAAATGTTATATTAATTCTTGAAATATCTAAATTTAACAAAATATCATTCTATCAAATAAAATCATTGAATGAATGTGTGTATAAAACATTAATACTACACTCTCAAGATATTGTCTCTGACCCTTGCGTTAAAAAAATAGGGTTAAATATGTTTTTGGTCCCTATAAAATTGAGAAATTCTAAGTTTAGTCCTTACTTAATTTTAATTTTAATAGGTTTTTTAGTCCATACCAAAACAAATTACTTCTAATTTTAGTCCCTACTACAACAAAGTTTGTTTAATTATCCTTAAACTCTTAAATTTTTGAACTATTTTTTTGAGACAAGTTTAGAACATTATGAAAGGTTCATTTACTAAAATTTAAAATTGTTTAACATGAAACGAGTTAAATATAAATTTTTCAAAACGGAAAAAGTTAAAGATAAAAATAACAAAATCTGGACGTTGAAATCAAATTTTGCGACAATTTTTTGCAGAGTAACATTTAGTAATATTTTTAACAAGTCTGCAAAAAATTGTTCAAAAACTCAAGAGTTTAAGCATAAATTAAACAAATTTGAATTGAGTAGGGACTAATATTGAGTGCAGAAAAAAAAATTAGGGACTAAAATAACTATTAAAATTAAGTAAGGACTAAACTTAAAAGGTTCTAATTTTATAGGGACCAAAATCATATTTAACCCAAAAAAATATATTGTCTATAACCACTATTAAAGAAAATCAACTTCGGTGTATGTAGCAAAAATAGTGTGTAGTTAACACTCAAAATAACCCAATAATCAATCAATTCATTCAAAAACCCAAGCCCAAACCGAAAAAGCTACAAAATTTTCACACCAATTCCAAGCGGCAACTTATCCCGCCAAACAGCTTATTCCCGCCATCTAATCCCTTCTTTTCATCATTTCCAATTCTCCTATTTAACAAACTCACTTCTTTCAACTCTTCCAAAATAATCTCATTTCATCACTTTCACTTTTCTTCATCTATATTCCCAAATCACTTTCACTTTCGCTTTTCTTCACCAAAATCGCTTCCAAAATGGTTGTTTCTCTAAAACCATCAAAATTCTACGGTTCAAGCCTACCCCGTCCACGCATCTACGTCTCCCCAGACGGCTCCGATCGTGTAGATCCCCCTATCTCCGTCACCGGCCCGCTTATGTCGTGGGCTCAAGAAGCCCATTGGTCCATGGGCGGCGTCAGCTTCAAACGTCTCCGTTTAATGGGTAAAATCGAAGGCAACGTCAAAAAGCTTCGTTCCCAGCGCGAAAAAGAATTCAAAGCCCATCCAATAAGCCCAAGTCCAAGCCCGAAGGCAGATCTACCCAGATCTAAAGGCTCTGCTGCTTCTCGTTCGCGTTCGCGGTCACCTTCACCGCCACCTGCTCCGATTGGTTTGAAGAGGAAGAGATTCGTTACTCTTCTTGAGCAAGAAAATTTGGTTCCGGTTGAGAAAACTCGACGTGGGAGAAGGTTGGTGAAGAAGCTTGGTGATGATTTTGATCGAGTTGCTTCTCCGGTGAATGAGCGATCTGCTGAGGTGGCTGTAGTTTCTGATCCGACGCCGGTGACGCCACCGGTGAAGAGAAGTCGGAGATTGGTGAAAATTGGTGATGCTGTGAAGAAGGTTGCTGAAGAAGAAGAGAAAAGCCCCAATTCTGTTACTAGGGTTAGGGTTTCTCCAAGATTGGCTAAGAAATGATATCCAATGTAATATAAGTTGTTCTTATTTCATCATGCTCGGTTATCAAAATTAAATTAATCTTATATTATTGGCTTTTCATTTTGATTTAATTTAATTTGTTATCATAACTATATTACCCTTCTTAATTTATCAAGTGTCTGAGATTAGATTGATGATAATAGTAAAGAGTAATTAATACTTAGTTTCTTCAAGTATTTTTACATGTATATTAGTTTTAGTATAAAAAATTTGTTAACGTTTCTTAGCCACATTGTATTTCGTGTATTCGTATACCCGTACCACATATCTCGGCTTCATAGTGCATGATTTGAAACCAGATGGATAATGTATTTGTATTGAATCCATTTGATTTGTAATTACCAACACAACTCGGTGAGAGGATATGATTTGTGATGTAAAAACATCATTACATAGAAAATTTTCACTTCCAATTTTTCTAATAGATTTTATTATATTGCATTGATATGATATATAAACAATACTTTGTTTATAAAAATCTCTAATCCATGCTACCACACTATACACTCAACTAATCATTCCAAATCGAAATTAGGATATTGCACAAAACCCCAATGTGTAGTCACTTAAATCAGATATTTATCCAGATATCTATTCCATACTTTTTTTTTTTTTGAGGAAAGATATCTATTCCATACTGTAGTCAACTTTTTTTGCTAACAAAGTGCTTTGAAATTTACATCCTGTTGATTAATCCATCCCTTCGCTTTGCCCAATCTGCATGACTGTTTTATAAATAGCGATTGTGTTGATCGACTTTCCGCTGGGACGATCCCATAATCATCAGAATATTCCTCCATTCCCCCAACTAAGAATTGCCAAACTAAAGCACCTGCTCCAGACTTGTTTCTCTTTGCAGATTTGTAAACGATGTTTAAAATCGTTTCATACATCTTTTCTCGGTCTGATATGGTGAAGTTCTGGTTCTTTTTTGATAATCCGTATTCGGAGAACAGGACCGGCTTCTTCAGTACTTCGTCACCATCTTCAATGTGGGAAAGCATCCACTTGTGGACAAATTTCAGTTGAGTTTCAATTGCTTTCTCATCCTCGTGAAACCTATGCAAAAAGTTATAATTAAACAAAAGAAATAGATGCCGAAGACAAATCTAAGAGGGAACAGATTATTTTCAAAACTCTAGCACTAGTTAATCAGTTGAACATGAAAAATTCATAAGAAACCCTTGTAACCTTTCTTACTTCTGCAGGTTGTGTTACCGTTTCAGAGGAATTACCTGCACCGATACCCATAACACGTACTTTTACCCTACTCATAGTGGATATTTTGGTCGGTACCCAATGACTTTGAGCATAAATGGACATGAAAAACTCATAAGAAAACCTTATAGAGTTCAAGCAATGCTTACCATTGATCCGGGTAGATATGAACAGAGGTGAAATCAATATCAGAGATTTTGGAGTTCCGGATATAATCAGACCCAAGTCTGGATGCCCAATAATTGGGGTTGATGGTCAAATCCTTTGGGTCATTAGGACCATAAAAACCTTCATTCCCCACAGTCAGCATATGGTTCTTGTCAATCAATTTCACAAAAGCTGACATTTCTTCTATCCACTCCTGCAGAAAAGATTTCAACATTTTCTTTATTTTCTATAAACTTCCCAACAGGGACTAAAATTTATAGTATCCAATAGAAAAAATGGATAAAATTTGGATAGAGTCCTTCATATTGAACTCGGACGCAACTCGTGAATTTTGCAATATTCAGATGTGGTGAGAAAACAGCCAGGGCAAATTCATCAGAGTTCATAAATTTTTTAATAGAGAAATTTGAACTTTTCAATCTCCACATGGATCTTCACAGCATGCCGTAAGGAGGAAGCATCACATAATAATTATTATAATTTTTTAATTAGTTACTTGGAGTGCAAATAAAGGACTTACTTGGAGAGTGTCGCCGGAACGATCAGTCATGCAACGAGGCTCATTAATCAATTCCCAGCCAAAAATGGTGGGGTCATTTCTATATTCAATTCCGGTGAAAGAATTTTTCCTTGTCAAGACAGTCTGCAGAAAACTCAAAGGATGCTATTAGTTTATCGAAGAATAGCCTCGAGGGCTGCAAACATGGAGCTAAAACTGAAATGCACAGTTAAAAAGTCATAGACATTGATTTAGCAAGTAAATGAAAAAGAAATTTGACCTAGGAAAACCAAAGATACAAGCTTCATATGGAAGTCATGGATCATGTGCTAGAGAAGTGTAAAGCATTCAATAAGTTGTCAGTTTGTTATACATAAGAAAACAAAAAGCGGTGAAACCAAAAAGTTAAAGGAAACAGGGCAGAAGATATACTCAATGAAGCTTGAAAAATACGGTTAAGAGTTTGTGTGTGTGAAAAGGAAGAAAGGTATGCATTGGTCATCTAATTCATTGCTTCACAGCAAGATTGCACTGCTGCGGTGATGATTGAGCCCTTGGTCACCACTCCTTTATTGAGCAAAAGAAGTACACATTCAATTAGCGACTGACTGAATATTCTTTCATTAAGATACCAGTGACACCAAAACTCGTTTCCTTAAGTAAGGTCTCAAGTTCCAGTCTTGTAGATAGGAAAAATAGCATTGGGAGAGCTTACCCTCCTTTATTGGTCCTCTTCCCAACAAAACTCGGATATTAGACAAAGTCTAACGTTATCTGAGACCTATGTTCTATGACCTAAACGGTAAAAAAGATATCATCGCCGGTCTCAACTTCCAAAAGGCTGTCTATTTGATTCAATCTTCAAAAGGAAAAAGCAAAAAAGGACAACAAATGTAACTCCAATGTCCGATAAAATGGTCTAGTCAGCAGAGAAAAACATGCAAGCTACTTGTCTTGCTGTATACAATGCTTACAACACAAGTCATAGAAAACATAGGCCTACTGAGTTTAAGAATAATAAGAAACATACCAGTACAAAAGTATTATTAAATCTAAAGTTATCATATGACAATTAAAGGCATACAACATGTGGAATCTGACATAATGACTTTAAAAAGGAAATTAAACTTAGCACATAAGAATGTCTCTCCAACAATTGGGGGGCGGGGCACGGGGTAAAGAGAAAGAGGGGAAAGGAGAAAAAGGAAGGTAGATATATAGACAGACAAACATGTCATACCTTGATGTAATTCTTGAAATAACTACGGATTGATGGATCATAGAAGAAAGAATCATTGGAGGCGCTTAATCCTACCCCTTCTTGCCATGCCCATTTGACATACTGACTCTTCCCACCATATGGTTGCAAGTTATTTACTAAGCAAAGGAGCAGCCTTATTCCATTTTGCCTTGCTTCTGCTATGACGTAATCCAAAGCCTGTCACATACCAATCCTTAGTTCAGCATAATTTCTATTCTTCAAAAATAATGCTAAACGAAACAACTAATTGCACAAGCAAAAAGAATTACACTACAGTAATCCAACATAAAAACTTTCTTTCCTTCAATCGGGTATAACAGAAATGACAGATTTTTTTTTTATGAGCAGGAATTGAAATCGGTACCCCGAGGTTTACAACACTTGCACACACCAACCACTTGCACTAGACCCCGGTCATAAAGGACATATTAAGTAAAACATAAATCTCTAAGGTACTCGGACGTTTGCAAAAACTAAGTACTTGAAATTTGGTATTTCGTTCATAAATTTCCCAGGTGTCATGATGGACAAATGGACAAGAAGAATAACAAAAGTCCAACATATTGTTTGTCAGATCCATCTACCTAGAAAACACAATTTTAGGAGCACAAGAAAAGAACAATCTTCTAATTGATTACACTTAGATGCTGACCATAGAGAGAGATCGCTTGCCACTTTTTCACTGTATTCTATCATTTCCCAGGAACAATGGTACCTCAAATAACTAAGTACATGTTTGGATTGACGGTGAGTTTGGCAAAATCATGGTGACTATGTGATCATTTTTGAAGATGCAAATTATAGCTTTTAACAAAATCGCTGTGGCACGCTGTAATTCTGCTAAACTTGCTATCAATCCAAACATGTATTTAACCATTTTCAGCCTTAAATGGACAAGTGCATAGCTATTACATCACTTTTTAGAACTATCACACCATTGGATAACTATTTCCACAAAAGATGCCTAGTTTATTAGTTTGGTCCCTGCCTTCCCACCAAGATACCATTATTATAAACAATTATAACAACAGGCTATTATTATTACCAATTTTGCAAAGACCTATGAGACATAATCACACACAGTCATGCACAATTTTAGGAAAAGAGTGCACAAACTGAGTAGGGAATAAAAAATTCCATGAAAAAGTAAACCCCAAAAAACAAGTCACCAAAACACACACTCACATAAAATACTAATCTGTGTCGGCAGGAACAACATGAAATTACTAAAGGGGACACAAAAACATAATCAGAACAAATCATGGGAACATAATCAGAACAAAATTACCATAAATCAAGAGCTACAAACAACAAAACAAACAATACCTGAAAAACTTGTTCATCAAAGTGACCAGGTGAAATTTGAAGAGCATTATAATGACCATCATTGAAAGCCCAAGTTCTACAAACAGTGAGTCCCATATTAGCCCCAGTTTTCAGCATTTGACGAACCTTAAATCGCGATGAAAAATCAACAGAATGATCCATCAACCAATAAGAATTCCACCCATTCACATAAAACACATTCCCATCCAACACAAACTGTGTCCCATTTCTCATCACAAAACCCATTTCTCTCCCTTCCTCAAAACTAAACCTTAACCCTCCAAAAGACATGTAAATAAAAACCACAAAAGAAGCAAAACCCAAAATGGGATAAAACAATCCATTTCCTGCAAACATTATCTCAGAACAAAATTCAACAAATTAAAGATACCCTTTTGATTTTTTCCTCAAAGGGTCACTGAATTAGTAAAGCTTGATGAAAATTATTGAAGCTCACACTAACACTCACACTCAATTACTCAAACACCACAAACCCAGAAAAAAAGTTTGGTATTTTTGACAACCCAAATGGCTAAAATGTCTAGATCTCTCTCTTAGAACTTAGAAGAGTGTGAATAACTCCAAAAGAAAAAGACACAAACTTTAATGAGTTGCAATGAAAATTAGCTTAACAAAAAAAAATGTATTAAGAGAAGAGATTAAGTTAATTTTGTAGTAATGAGAAAATAATTAGGAAAATTGAATTATTTATAGGTGAACAACTAAGAATGAGGAAATGATTGAGGTTGTTGTTGTAATGTTAAAAGAACAACCTCAAAGAAGTGAAAAGAAGCACATGATGTTTGATTTGGATGATTATTATTATCCTCAAAAATAGACAAAATTAGCGGAGATTATTGAGTTAGAAGAAACTAAAAGTGAAACCGACGGTGTATAAGTGAGTGTGGAAAATTTGTACCGAATGAAGAAGGACTTTATTGCTATGTCCCACCTCTTTATTGGTTTCACTCTTTGTTTGGTCAGACTGTGGAACATAGTTCAATCCCGTGTTTCACTCAATCTATTGGGATATTTAGAATTTTAAATTAACGGAGGATCATTAAAATTACTACTAAAATGATGAATGTGTCGACAATCTTCCAATATTTTAGTTAAGAAAATGTTTTTTAAGAAGCCAAAATGATGAAAATGTTAAAAATTACTACTAAAATGATGAATGTTTGAAGTTTAATTTTGTCAATCAGTTGTTGTAATGAGGACTCTTGTTGACGAAAAATGTAAGCATTTCTTTTGTTCCAGATTTCCCACACACAATATAGTCAAATGAGAATAAAAAAAATACATAAACTTTTAGAAAAGCCGCCTAGAGTTTCAAATTGGTAAAACTGATATGCTACTTGCGCTGGTTGAACCATTATGTGTTGGAACAAGGGTGTTTCACAAGTCACCTATTGAGTTTTGACAATAACAAGGTATTAAAAATAATCAATTGGATATGCTAAACAATTTGTTCAAGTGTGCAGGATCCATAATCAAAGTACT
>Ga0315915_1001311_pt1 | contig 29790 bp, 19 predicted proteins | sample MpolbnodulesMG_FD_207738 | JGI IMG/M metagenome (GOLD analysis project Ga0315915, IMG submission 207738) | Medicago polymorpha root nodule microbial communities from Los Angeles, California, United States - branched nodules | ecosystem: Host-associated > Plants > Roots > Nodule | place: USA... | reverse complement strand
TGGACTATGCATTTAAAATTCAAATTATTATGAATTTTTATTTTAATAAAAAATTATATTTCTTTACAAAAATATAATGAGAGTATTTGTCACTTTTGAGTATTGAGTGTCATGCAGTGATCCATGCATCATAAAGTGATCCATGCATCATAAACAAAAGGGTCATAATCACTCTTTTTCAAATATAATTGTAAATAATTTTTAGCCCATGTTTTTTTACATAATATTTATGAGCCCATATCACAAAAATAAAAATGTGCAATTTAAAAACAATTATTTTTAAAATGTCAAGAATAAATGGAATAGACCTTATACTTTTAATATTCTAGAGAAACCATGGACAACCAAAAAAAGCTTTCATCAATTGAAACACGTCAAGATTGAAAGAGATACCTATATAGTCGTTTGGTGGAAGAATTTGATTAGCATTAGAGATGGTGTGGGAGTGGGGGTCGGAAGTTGGTTTGAAGATAATTTATGCCAATAAGTGGGAGATGGTAAAGATACTTTGTTTTAGTGGGATCTTTGGTTGGAAGTAAGGGTGTTGAATGTAGATATAATTGTCTTTTTGATTCAGGTGACAACAAAATGGCATCAATGTATGACATGTTCTCTTTAGGTTGAGGGAGGGTGGTGAGGCTTGGAAATGGCGGCGGAGGTTGTTGGTTTGGGGGCAGAGCAAGCGAGGGAGTGTTGTGAATTATTACTATTAAAGAGTCTCACGTCGAACAAATGATAGTCTGAACAATGTTAAAGAGTAATTGTTATAGAGTCTCTTTAACAATTACTTCCAATTATTTTGCCGTTGATGTGTGGATTTTGCAACTTCATGTATAAAAACAATACAATATTACAAGTATTAATAATTGCTTTCTTTGAATGGATCAACCTAAAAATGGTGATCATTCACATACCTTTTGGCATAAAGAGGTTCCTCTAAAGGTCAACCTTTTTGGATGGCATTTGTTGCATAATCAGATACCAACAACATATAATTTAATCAGAGACAAGTGCTTCAGCCAAATGCAAAATTATGTGCGGGCGGTTGTGGCCTTTAGGAGAACATCGACCGTCTCTTTTTTTCTTGTGACTTCTTCGCAAAAATTTGGTTTGATATTTATAATCGGTTAGGTTTTGTTACGGTTCATACGACACATATCACTTAATTCAATTTGGATCACTATGTGGCTACTAAAAAAATATTTGTTCTCTTCTTCATTTGATTTGGTTGTCTAGTATCTGGTCATTTGGTACGAAAGAAATGCTCGAGTTTTTCAACAAAAGGGGGTTTCTATTCATAATCTTCTTGAGAAAATTAAGCTTCAATTTTTTTTGTGGCTAAAGACAAATTATCCTACTTTTGCTTTTAATTATCATATGTGTTGGTTTAACTCTCTTGTCTTTGGGAGTTACTTTTTAGTAAGCTCGCTTGTAGGCCACTTTTGGCTTTGTTACCTTTCCAGTGAGCTTGTATTTTGGCTCGTTTTGTTTTAAAAATTTTGTATTATTGATGTAACTATTTTATCTTCCTTTCGGTCTTATTATGGCACTCCATGTGCAAAAATCGACTAGAAAGTTCAATTAATATATTTTATTTTACCTTCTTAAAAAAATACCTATATATATTTTTACGATATCTTTATTTTGTTTTTTACACATTGAATATACTTACCTACAATAGAGATAGTTTATGAGAAATAACAGATAAAAAAAGTTGTTAGAAAGAAAAAAAATCATTATAGATAGTAAGAAGAAAAAAAACAGTTTTATGGTTGGTGCCTTGAGGCAGTGAGGACCAATGTTGGACCACTTGATGTCATATTGCTTTCATGTACTTTTCAATGGGACTGGTGGTGGTGATGCTGCTGTAATTAAGTTTTTTGATATTCAAATTTTGACAAAATTAAATGAGAAAATTCTTTGATAGTAGTCCCTTAAAAAATAATATATTTGATAGTTGTGAATATTTGTGGAATATCGATACTTTGTCGATAAATTTGATTTAATTTAATAAAATTTTAAATTATTACATATAAATTTTTTTCATAACATTTAGATTTAGCTACCGGTGGGTCAATGTTCTATTTATGATTATTTAAATATTTTGTCAAAAAAAAATGATTATTTAAATATATTTTTCAACTAATTTTTCTATTTTATTTTTAGTTCTTTCAAGTTTCAATAGTGCTTCATTGAATCTTTAAATTAAATCAAATTTATGAACTTTTAAAAACCCACTCTGTTTCTAAATTGATGTTGCAATCAACTATTGGACACATATGTCAATACACAATTTTGATTATTAATATATTTAATTATCTTTAAAATTATAAAAATTTGATATTTTGAAAATAGTGAATGAGACAAATCGATCAACATCTTACATGTTTTTTTTTTTTTTTTTTATACAAAATACTCCCTCCGGTCTCAAATATAAGAAAAGATTCTTTTTTTAGGTTCATTGAGTAGTTAATGTATATGGTCTACATTGTAAAACAGATACATTAATTATTCAATGAACCTAAAAAAGGAATCTTTTCTTATATTTGAGACCGGAGGAAGTATCTTACATGCTAACACTTGTATTTATATATTAGCTAAACAATATATTCAAAATAAAGTATATGAATAATGCTCATGGTAAAATTGTAACATGTATTTAGAACCAAATAGAGTAGTTTAGTACTAAGTCTACCAGCTTTTTAATGATTTATAATCTAACCTTTTGCCAAAAAAGTTTAGCGACTCATTTATTTACAAGATTAATTAATTAAAGTTCAAAAATTTAGTTATAAATTACTTAAAAATTTAGAGATTTGACTAAAATTCAAAGGTCCAATTATAAATTATTAATAAATTTAAGGTTTTAATTATAATTTTTTAATTCAATGAATTATTATCATTTCAAAATATTTTAGAGACGAACAAATATTTCTTAACTTAATTTTTTGTAAGAATTTTAATTTTATGACTTGAGGTTGATTGGTGGATCACGGTTACAAGCTTACAACCAACCATGTATCTCACGAAAGACGAAACAGTCACAAAGGGGGATGTAGGAAGAAAGATGCAAATAATACAACTGCTAAAATTCATGGTTACACTTTAGATGCATCGACATGAGTAATGTGACTTAAATTTAGGTTCATGCACTTTCTTTGGAAGCATAAATATGACATGATTCAAGATACCTCAGTGACATTACTACTCAGAAGTCAGAACATACATGTAGAATTTGCACCAAATTAGGGGCTCGTGGAAGTGGTGTTAAAAAGCTACAAGATTCTTGTCACAAAATTGGATATTATTTATGTGAAGGCACATAGCTTGCAAGTACAAATATGTGAAGTAAGTGTTAATGTTTGATGTTACAACAAGTATGTCAAAATCGTAATGATCAATCGTGATCTTGTAGAAACTTTATAGTTTAAATTTTGGAAGATTATAGTGGGTCATTATGATTCTGACATATGTAAGATGTCATAGAAGTAAGAGTCTTATATTGGATAAGAAAGTAGACGTAGAACAACATAAAAGTAAGATGACATATAGTCCTAATATCTTAAGATTTTGAGTTAAGATGATATGTCCAATTCTATATATGGAGTTTCTCAAAGCCAGTGTGATGATCCTCGAGTCTCCTTATGATTCAATAGTTGTATCAGAGTCAATGGTTCAACAAACTACTTGTATTGTATTGAAAGTATTCCAAACAATGGTTGTCATAAGACGCATGTCGTAGCACCAACAACAATGCAAGTATGCGTGGATAGAAAAAGGTTCCGTTTTAAGGGGAGCAAAACCATAAAAATGGACAAACTCATACATGAGAGGGAGATTATTAGTATTTCAAGTGTAAGTAAGTGGCCACATATAGCTAATGCCTTACGTTTTGATACAAGATGTAGGATCAAATTTCACTTGTATGTTCCGAATCAGTTGATCCTCTTGCTCCCTCATGAATATCCAACATTAGTATTAGAGTCGGTGGTTCGATGGAATAATCCTTGTATCGAAAGTGTTTCTAAGAATGATGATCATGTGAGGTGTCATGTTGATGGAGATGTAAGTGTATGGATAAAAATAAAATTCCAGTTTAAGGGCGAAATAACCTTAAGAATCTATGGATTCATATTTTAGGGGAGAGATTATTGGTATTTCACATGTGAGTAGGGTCCACAATTGGATGGAAAAGTTGATGTTGATCAACATATAAGTGAGAAGATCCATATACTTAGGCCTCGTTTGGATTGAGCTTATTTTTAGCTTATGTAAATAAATAAGTTCTTATTTTAATTTATAAGTTTTCACTAACAAAAATTGTATCTTCGTAAACTGTTTTTTCATAAAGTACCTTAAAAACTTGTAAATAATATATAAAAACTTATTTATCTGCATAAGTTGTTTTTTATAAGCTTTAAAATAAGCTAATCCAAACGGACCCTTAATACTTTAAGATTTTAACTTAAAATGCAATGTACAATTTTACTTGTGTGGTTGTTCAAAACCTAGTGTGATATTCTTCTACGTCGCTCGTAACCCAACCAAACCTAATCTATATGCCTTGGAGTGCTGTAGAGACCAGTAAATGTCAAAACAAACATGCTATTAGAATTCGGTTGGATTAATTCAACCATAAGATTTTTACATGTCTTATTACTTTCTGATGTAAGTCTTAAGTTCTACTAAAATATTTTTTTCCCTCTACAAGTTTCCATCACTAGAAGTAATATTCTTCAAGGTAATGTCGAAACACTGTTTTGATCGGAATTCAAACCTTAGTACCTCATACTACTATTATGAGAGTTTAGTCCATTTTATTAGACTCAACCTTGTTGATATCTTTAGTGTATTTTTATTTTTTTGTTCTAATCTTTAGTGTATTTTATTTTACATATAAAAGCACCCATTTAACAAATATCATATTCAATAGTTAAGTTTGATTATTTACTTACTAATTTCATTATATTAAATTTCTTTTCGAAGGCCATGACTTGAAGTTTCAGTATTCATAATCTTAAATTTGATTCTAACAATTGGGAACTTAGCCATATATTTTCATACATAAAATTCAACATTCATTTTATTAATAAAAAGAAAAACATGTAGCTACTACCTACTAGTATATTGGGAAAATATGAGGATAAGCTCTTGGTTTGATAACCTCAATAATCAATGTGCAATTGAAATTTCTGCAGACCTAATCATATCTTGAATACCCAACTTGTATTATTGTTGAACAAATAGTACTATAGTATTTATAGTATTAAATTTATTTGGAGGAAGAAAAAAGAATGAGACTGGGACGGCAAGCAATGTATGGTCTGTTCTGTAGACTATAGACTTTGTAACACTGTGGTGTCACTTGGCACTCACGGTTATCACATACACGCATTCTTGCCGTTACTAGTTGTTATTGCTAGTGCTACTCTAAAAGACGGCTAAGTTAGAAAACAAATTTCAAATATAATTTCTATCGTTTTTCGTTTAAGAAGTTAAACTAACTCATTTAAATTAATATCGAGATAATTGAATCTAAAATTTTGAAGAAAAACATTCGTTAAGGTTTCAAACCAACTTAAGTAGGTTGATATAATTTCTATCATTGATTTTTATTTTTTTTCCGGGCTCCATACCGCCCATTCATAGAAAGTTCATATAATCAAAATACCCTCTTTGCCTAATTTTGGAAAAATTGTTTAAATTTTTTTGATGTTTTTGTTTATAATTAAGGATGGAGAGAGTATAGTTGTTTGATAACAATCTTCATTTTAGAAACTTGCAGAAGACTATTTAACTTAAAAGGTAAGATTAGAGACCATAAAAAAATGTTTTTAGACCTATCAAATGAACATACTTAAGTGAATATAAATAATAATATTAGTGTTATATTAAGTTTTGTACATCACAAAAATCATAAATCATAAATTTCGTCTAAAAGAATCATCAATATTCAAACATTTTATGCAATTTAAACATAAAGTTCGAAATCAACTTTTGACATATTAATTTAATTAATTTAATAGTATTATTATGAAATAAAATTTAGATATGATGCCAAATAAAGTTACATTTTATTTGTAAAAAAAGGTACAATTTGTGAAATGCCTTTTTTTTAGAGAGAGAGTTTGTAAAATGCCTTGTTAAATATCAAAATTGAACTTAATATCACCGGTCGATTTGTTTGTAAATTTATTTACAAAAGCTTACAACTTTAAACATGATTTCAAGACTTGTTTAGAAAAGCTTACGACTTTCCAAAAGTTTTTTCTTATAGAAAAGTCACGCCGTACCTTAAAAATTGGCATATGACAAGTAATATATTTCCAGGCTGCAGTAATATATTTCATTTTAACTTCTTCAAAAAAATAAAATTGGCATATGACAAGTAATGCATTAAGCTCAATTTAATATTTTTAAAGTAGGTCAAACTCACGTCTTGCAAACCCTAATTTAATATATTCTCACCTACGGCTGCTTTACGTCGCTTGTTATATTTAAATATATTTAGATAGACAATATAGAGAGCAAAGTAATTAAGCTCAAGTGGTTAATGTATTCCACCTAAGGGCGAATCTTGTAGAGGAATCCAAGTTCGATTTCTAAGCGGAATGATTCTAAGCTACACTTTACTTACCTTTGAGTCAAATTTCAGATTACTAGAACTTCATTCTTCTAAAAATTGAAAGGTTAACAAAAAGGAAAATATAGAATACCCATAAAAAAAATAAAAAAGGAAAATATAGAATAAAAATATGATTTTTTATGTTAAAATGTGGTAAAATATGCAAGGAACAAAATAACTCTCTTGACGCAAAATAAAGATTAAGAGCAAAAATTAAAGATAATTTAAGAATATGAGGTTTTGCAATGAGCACCACGTAATCACAATTATCATCTTATACTAATATATTATATAATAAATATAATAATGAAACCAATGATAACACTATTTCTTCCTAATGATAAAATAAAAATAGGATAATACCATTTCTTAACATCTAGGTGTACTTATGTACAATTTTGTAGGCATTGTCACACATAAATAAAAATGTCTTTATATGCACAATATAATAATAAATAAATAAATGGGCTAAATATATTTAATTTGTCAAAACATGAATTTATCTTCAAAAACATAAACATTCATATTTAATTTATCTTTTGTTAAAAAATTAAACACTTGCAAAAAAAAATATTATATACTGTTAAAACAATGATAAATATATGTTGACTTTAAAACAATGATAAAAAGTGATGATATTGGATTTTTTGGGAGGACCAAAAATCAAAAAAGAAATTTTAGAGAAATTAAAACTAAAAGTTTAAATATTTGAAGAAACTTAAAACATATTTAACCTCACGTAAAAACATAACTTCAATGATTTAATCTAATAATAAAAAGATAAATCATGATATTTTTTGAGCCATATGATTACTCTTAGAAAGACATAAATGTAAGTATTTTGTAATCGTTATTTCCTCTTTGCATTAGATCGAAAATCCAATCAGAGCATATTAGAAAAAAAATCTAATTAGAAAAAAAATTAATTAGAATAATAATAAAACTTTTGTTGTTAAATAAGACTCTCTGTCCCTGTCTCTGTTCTTCTCTTTTGAAGTAAATTGGTTAGAAAACAGAAACACATTCTTTTAATTTCTACGATCTTCACACCTTCAAAATTCAAAACCACTCTGCTTATCGCCACATCTCAAAATCTTACCTTTTTTTTAGGGTTTCTTTCAATTTGATTCTCAATTGGATTAAACTTTGCTCACTCTGCTTTTCTCAATTCTTGCTTCCACTATATCTATTCAATTCAGGGTAAGACTCATTAATTATTATACAATTCTTAATTGAATTCTCAATTGGATTAAAGTTTTATTCTTTGAAATGATGATTAATTCAGTAGTTAAAATTGAATTGAAATTGTTTTTTCATCAAATTCAATAAGTGCTTTTCTGGGTTTGTTGGTTAGGTACTGCTTTTGATTTTACCTTATTTGGAAATTAGCTTAACCTAGTTTATCTTATGTATTGAAATGAATTCTGAAAAAAAAGGGTTTTTTTTTTTTGTGTGATTAGTTCAAGCTCTGAATTTCATTGTTCTGATTGATCTTTCATTAGCCCAATTGAGCATTTTTCTCATTACTTTCAAAAAGTTTTGAACTTTAAACTTGGGTTATCCAATGAAGAACACAATAATTTGTTACATCAATTTGCGCAAGGAATTGATTAAAAAATGCATTTTTTTGGGTTTCTGCAATTGTTGCTTTTTTGAACTTGTTTAGAAATTCTTTACTCACAAGTCAATAATTCTCTTTCTTAGCTGATTTTCAGCTTTTTTCTTTTCCTCACTTTTATGATCCAAAACCAAAAGTTTCTTTTGCTTGAAGCTACTTTACCTTAACAAAGTTCTCATTCATGTTGATTTGTTTGTGTTGAATTGGTGTTGTTGATGTAATGGGGTGCACGAGTGAAACCATGCATGTTGTAATCTTTTGAAACCTTTTACTTTTGTTATTACAATAAAATGACACGGACCATAATTGTCATGTTTCATGTCATTCATGTGATTTGGTTTCTTTTGTGTCTATATCTTTCTCAACCTAAAGCCTCTCTTGCTTGTGAATTTTTGGAAAAGAAAATAGCATAACTTTTGACTTCATAAGAAAACTGTCAGTGCAAAAGACAAGGGTTGTTAGGTAAATTTTAGGTTCTTGTTATTAATTATATGACTTTAGACTATGAAATGTGGACATCAGACATAAACAATTAGGAACCAATAATAATGCTGCTGGAAAAGGACCAAATGAAAAAGAGAAAAATTTATGCTGCTGAATAAAATATTGTGTTAACTTTTTAATAACATGGATAGTTCTAGTAGAGTTTATAGTTATGCGGCTCGTGAGTAACCTACCACCACTTCTTTATTAGTTGGCATTTAATTAGTTGTGTTTTGATGGCTTTTTTACCACTAATTTCCCTTGTAAGTTGTAAGTGTTTTCGAAACTCTCTTTAAGCTTAGTTGATTGTCTTTGTCACTGGAATACATTTGTGGAGCTGTTATTCGATATCATTTTGTTCTTAAATTTGTGAAGCTTGATGTCTGATACAGTTCAATCTCATTGTAGTCGCAGAAACATAAGATTCTCGGAGGTGATTCACTGCAATTTGTTTGTACCGGCAGGTAAAGTACGCAGGACATGGGCTGCATCGTGTCCACCCCAAAGGATTCTGGTGGAAATAGAAGGAGGCCAGGGAGTATTGGAGATGTTTCTGTCTATGTTCCCGGTTTAAGAATTCCTAAACCGGTTGATTTTACGCAGTCTCTTGGTGACTCTTTGTCTAAGAGCATAGTGGAACGCTTATCTGCTCTTAGAACTCGTATCGTTGTAATGGCTGGTCAAGAAGGTCCTACAATTACAAGAACAAAAAGAAAAAGTGCAACTCAACATGGTTAGTGTTAACAAGGACAAATAATTTTTCATAATGAATAAGTTGCTTATATTTATTGATGCATAACTCGATTTCATCCTCAGGAGGTTCAACACTGGCTGATCTTCTACAGGCTCTTGAAGACTACTTACCGGTACTTTTGGGATTAGTCAAAGATGGTAACTCGTGTTTTCATCTATTAGTACTTTATGCAAGTTCTTTCCATAGCATGTATTGATGAAATGCTTACCTTTTCTGTGCAGAAAGCCATTTACAATACAAAGTACAATTTGTTTGGATGAATCAGGAGGATGAAGCAGAGGTAGTTTAGTTCCTGATTTGTTTGGGTGAATCAGGAGAATGCAGGATTGGTAAACAATTTTTTTTCTCACTTTCTGATTATTTTTCCTCTTTCGGTGGGATTGACACTTGCAGGAAACAGCCATGTCTAATGCTTGGTATGAAGTGTTGTCAGTCTTGCACTTGATGGCGACACTATTGCTATCACAGGCTAATTTATTACTTCTTCCAAGAACGTCCACCGATGGTCATCAGCCAAAAGTATCAGAAGGTAAGTCATACTGAAATTTATTACTTATTGTTTATTACACCGAACGACCAAAATACAGTTTACCAGAGAATAGTTTAGGCCTTTGATTGAAATCCCAACTTCTTGTTGTTTCGAAGATCAAGTAATGATAGAAGTAGAATATTCTTGAGAGGCTTTCAATTAATATTGTTTCTTTGTATTTTTTAAGTTTGAGCAATGGTAATTGTAGTTCCTTTTTTGTGTGCGATATGCCCATGTATTGTCATGGTTGCGGGATTTCTTCCAGTAAATAAGACCTGACACACATGTACTGCATATGATGTAAATAATTATCTCCAGATCTATGTTTTTCATGTTGAGGTAGATATAATTTGAATTTGCAATATTTTCTAGTTATTTTGATAGCATAATACGAACTTGCAAAGTTTGCTGTAACTTTTTTTCAATTATTTGTCATATATTGCAGTAGCTGATAAACTGGAAAACATATTATTTGTTGTCTTGTATGGTAGTATGCTATAACACCATATGTCTTTTACGAAGTTTCTTCGTTGATTCCTTTGTGTATATCTCTTCTGCTGTGAAGTTTTAACTTTTGTTAATTATTTACTCATTACGAACAGAAAACCGCCGAGCCTCTGTTGATATCTTCTTAAAGGCTGGTGGGTATCTTGACTGTGCTGTCAGGCATGTTCTTCCACAGTTGCCTGCTGAGCTCAGGTTAGTGCTTATATATATATATATACACGTGTGTGTGTGTGTGTGTGTTTATGATCTAATCAACCATCTTAATTTTTTCCCTCAAATTACTCTTCTCACTGTTGTTTCTGATTTTAGGAGAAATTTACCAGTAGACCTTGCAGAAGGAGTTCTTCGTGCGCTCTGTCTACAAGCATTGGGGCAGGTATTTTCGTTATGTCTTGTAGTTCTTTATTTAAGCTTTAATAGGAACACACCTAGAAGATGATTAAGAAATGGGAATATCATATTTAAGGGCTATAAAAAACAACGTGAAAGAAGTACAATTACGCTTTTACTTGTGCGGGAATTTAACATTTTCATAGAAGAATTGAGGGTGATTAGGATTGAAACTCTAGATACTTTGTCATAGAGGCTTCGGTACGTTTGACAAGCCAATAGGCCAGACATTTTTTAAAATTGATTCCTACATGCTTAGGCTGTCAAAGATGGGTTTTTATGTGTTAGAAATTCCGCCTTCATTGCGGTCCGCCCCTGACCGCCTAATTGCGGCATTTTGGTTGCCTTCATTGCAGCCTCCAATACCTTCATTCTGTTGGGTGTGAAGGAGTGGATATAGTCTCAAATTGCCCAGAGATATGGCATGTGTAGTGTTTATAAAGTTTGGGCAGTCCTCACCTTACAAGCCGATACTGTAAAGTAAGGACCAACCCAAATTCTAAGATTATAAATTTTTCCCTCAAGTGAAAGACCACTAAGCATGAAATACTGTTGGAAACTACTCTATTCTATTCTGTCAAAGATTTTCCTAGGGTAGGTTAGTTGTCTATGACTAAATGCGGACATAGGAATTAATTTTAAAGCAGGCACAGCCTGAATTTTAAAAGAAAAGTTTAGATTGAAATAGAGTTTCAAATAAAAATATTCTCTGCCTCACATAGATCCTTTTCCCCGATGAAAGTTTGTTGCCTTTCTTCAGTTTAAGCTTCCACACAAAGTATGGCCATTTTAGCCTTTTTTGGTCAAGCAGATTCTTGGTAGCTTTCCTTTTCTATAAAAATTTGAATAATTTTTATGAGGAAATGGATATAAATGAATTTTTCTCAGAAGTAGGCTTGTTATATAAATCTTTAATTGCATGTTGAATGATTGAAACTGCGGCATTTAATCCCTTATTTACACAAAAATTCATGTCGAACTCTTAACTTAGTTCTATACAAAATGTAAATTTATGAATTGGGAGCAAAAATTAATGCTATGAAGGGATTACAAGAGGGATATTGTCTGATGGTTGCAGTCATTTTTATATAATTAAGTCTAAATTCCTATTGTATTTGTGTTGGTTAACTAATTACTTGTAGGATGAAGTTTTGAGTGTTATGACATATATGAATCTCCTGGTGAATGGTATCGATGTAGTATATCAGACTGGAGAAGGGAAATGTTCTCATATCTAATTTGGTGTTTATTTAATTGTTTCGATAGGGTGTAGATATCCAACTTGGAATGGCAATTGATAGCACCAAAGCCACTCTTGCGGTGAAGCGTAGACTTGCATGTGAGATGGTGAAATATTGGCAACAGGTACAACTGCGAAGTTTTTAATTATTATAATGCCAAACACATATTGGTAGGCATATATATTCTAATCATCGGAACTGTCATTTTATTGTTGGTGCATTCTTCTGTTTGCTTATAAAACTGCTAACAGATAAAAAAAAATTCCATCTAAATCTTCATATTTAATATCTTAAGTATAAAAGAAAACTTTTTCTGGAGTATTTGTTTAAAAAAAACTCGGGAAGGTGGAAACTATTATAAATTAAAATGACACTAATGACCATTTTACATTCGTCCCAGAGGAGATTTGAACTACGTCCCTTGAAGTTACAAGGCCAAACTCTTACCAATGAACTAGCACCTCATGGACTTTTTTTGGAGTATATACATACTTTTTTTTTACAATATAGTATATTTATATACTTTTATCACTTAAATGTGGAAGTATGGTTGTGTTCAGTTGAACAATTTGTTTGTGGATCGCACTGCACATGTTTTTTTTGCATGATTTCTGTTCTGTTAATGAATTTGTTTGTTTCTATCTAAAAGGACTTTGAAGCTAAATAACTAGTCTCAGTTATTTCTCAATTGATGTATTGTTTCTGAATTTACAACATTGCTTCCCAAGGAAAATCTTTGTTTCAATTCTTTATAATTTGTGTGTGTGCGCATATGAGTGTTCATTAGTATGATAATATGACCATGCCTCATCAACATACATTAATATTGTTTAGATTGCTTTCCTTTCAGGCACAAGATAACATTATGAACCTTCCGTTAGCGAATGGTTGGGGCGAAAAACATCGTCATTATGTCAAATGGAAGTATATTGAATCAAAGGTTTGTGTTTTTTGTGCCCTCAGTTATTTTTCTCTTGCTAGCTGGTTTTTATGTCTTACTGCACAGTAAGTTGAACAGGAAATGAAATGCAAGTCAAGTATTTCATAAGAAATTGACACATCAAAAGTGTCAAGAGAGACCAATATCCCTAGCAAATGAATTTTTCCCTCTTGCTAGCTGGTTATTATGTATTATTGCAGAGTAGTTTGATGTTTATATGCACCTACTGATTGCCTTTAAGCATGCAAAGCTAATGAAATGTTTGTTGTAATGATTTATCAGGCTACGGCATATTATTATCATGGTTTGATTCTTGATGAGGGGAATACAGAGAAATCTCATGGGATGGCAGTAGCTGCGCTGCAAGCAGCGGATGAATATTTCAAAGAAAGTAAGAAGCTCTGCGAGGCATTCAATGCAGCAACTCCATTGTCAAGGTCATCATCACATTCCCCTGTGCTCACTGTTATGCTGTTAAATCTTCTCTCCGATAGGAGGATTTACTTTCAATTTTCAAAGCTCCTCGAGCAATAATTAATACAGAGTCATGCCTTGTGTCTTCTATACGTGTCAGTTTGCATTACCCGTGTCTGCTTATTGCATAAATGTGCATAGCTCATGTATGTGTGCTAAAAAAGCCTAAAAGGAATGCTTATAATAATTAAAATCTACACGATACCTACGTGATTGTGGATGGACTAAGATCTTAGTCTTGTGCCTCCTTTAGAATTAGAGGAACAGCATGTGTTTCTGATAGAACCTTAAGCTCCTGTACATGCGTTGGCCCAATCCACACAAGCACAGCTTCTAGAAGCCTGCAGAAGCTGTAAGAATACAAACAGTTAAAATAATTATTGGAATCTTGTCAGAATTGCAGTTATCAAAGAGAAGGAAGCCTAGAGGGTTAGTCATTAAGAAGAGAATTTTAGTTATAAAAGAGAGGGAAGCCTAGAGGGTGAGGCATTCAGAAAGTTTGTAAGAATTGTTTTGGAGAAAAGTTCTCTCTGGTCTAGGAGCTTAGCTCTGGAAGGAGTTCTCTGAACTATGTTTCATCATTTCCTTTTCTGTTTTACCACCATTGTAGAGCTCTTAAGCTCACCCATTTACATTCAATAAAACAATTTCTTTATTTGAATTTTGGGTTTCTATCAGTTTCTCGTATGTTTGGTGTGTCGATTTCTTATGCCCTATTTATGAATGAAATATTGCTATCTTCAACAAATATAGTACTTTTGGTTTCACCTTGCTTGTTTATAGTCTGCCTAACATGCAGTCATGATGCAGAAATCCACCACTTTGGGGGACCATGAAATATCTCTCTGAGAAAATTCCCAAGGATACTTCAAGCAAGGTGCGAATAAACCGTGATCTATATACTTACGAGAGGTAAATAAACTTTTCCAAGTGCATGATTAAAATGTTGCTTATCTTAGTTACTATAATTTTACAAGTCATATTTGATATTGTTTTTGCATAGTAAAATATAAATTAGTACAAGAGCTAATAAGTTCATGAGGTGTTTGCTTAGTAGTATGAGTTTTGACTTTTGACATTTTAGTCTTAAGGGGGAGTTTAAATCACTTAGGAAACGGTTGTAAAATGACATTTAATGTCACTATAATTAATAATATCTTCCCCTTCCTCTCTTTTTTCTTCAAAAGTACAAGGACTAATAAAATCGTGTTTTGTTGTAAATATTAATTTATTACAGAATCATGGAAACAGCACCAACATTGCCTGATTTTGCCTTGGCCTTGAAACCAGATGATTATCAACTTCCACAAGTGAGTCCTTCTTGGAGAACAGAAAATGTGAAGGGGGGACAAAATGGTTCCCCTAACCATCTTAAGGGATGAAAAATGACAAAAAGTGAGCAATGTCAACTTAGCTTGAAGATGAAGCAAAGGGTAATTTTTCAATGCTTGTCAATGTCTGCAGGGGAAGCAAATTCATTATTTCGGACTTTTTCTCTACCTTCTCTCTATCAACTTCCTCCCATTCTCTACAACATTTGAGAAGAAAAAAAGGGTACAAAGCCAAATTCTCCATTTTTTAAACCAAGTTGTATAAGTTGGTGTGTAAAATTAACTTGTGCTTTGCATGGAAAGAATGATTTCCTTTTAAATATTAAAATTCTATAGAGATTGATATGCAAGGGAATTTATGTTATTTCAACAAGGTTTATCATACAATGTGTTTTCTCAATCAAACTCTTATGCAATAAATAGTATTTTTTGTTGTTGTGATTACAATGATTTTTAAAAATAAAATGATGAAATAAACAACAACTAAAGTTTAAGATCTATTTTCTTGAGGGACTACTCTATCAATTACCAAAACAAATTCTATTACATCATGAAAGGATAAAAATCATTGCCAAATTTCTTTGCTACACATTGTTTACCCCTTTCTTATATGAGCAAAAGCATATCTGCCCACCACTACCATAAATGCGTTAACTGTCTTCACTTTGCATTGACATGAAAGTTAACGTCAAAACAAAAAGAAAGAAAACATAAAACTCTTTACTCGGAAAAGTTTGTAAAGAATAAACAATCATAAACAACAGCTGTTCAACATATTTCTTTGTTTCTTTCAAAAAGAAAAATATTTCTCTGTTCGCAGAAAGTTAATAGAACCACAAGCTTCATCGAAGATTTACAACAAAATTTATGTATAACCTATCAATTACAAAATTTTAAACTTAAACTCAAATTACAGCGAATGTAACTGGAAGGTGTATCCAGTTTCTGCATAAGCCATCTGTTTACAATATATGCAGTGATGTGATAACACCTCTGTTCTTTTATCAATCCCGCTATGTTTCATTGATTTATGATTTTTAAAAACTACAATGAATTGAAATGGAAATCACAGTTTTACTTTATATACAATCATAGTTGATTATTACATATCCTTTTTGTTATCAAAACTAAATACCATGATTGATTGCTCAAATAAATTTATCAAAAGAAGATTAAATTGAAAATGCTAGGAGATTTATCAAAAGAAGATATCAACCCCTTGAGGAAGCTTAATCATGCATTTCTAATTCTTAGTCTAAGCACTTTGGCCGGAACTTCAAATCAAACAAGTAATTCTTTACATATGGTATACTTGAAGCTTGAACAATGTTAAATATAACAAATTTAAATTACCAATTTTTGCTTTTGAAACGCTAGAATGTTTCCTCTAAAACAGGATCTAACACACCCATGCTTGGCAAATAAAAGAGGATTGAATGATACAACATTCACCATTTGGTGAGGTTTTGCAAGAACATGAGTACCCGATTCCAATTTTATATGCGTTAAGCTGCCTGAATGGGATAAGGATTTCCAAAATATTTCTTCAATATATCTTAACTGCTACAACAAGTTACAACCTAATCTTTGGCACCGTTTGTATCATCTCCCTCAGCTAACTGATTTTGCTTCTCTTGTTCCACTGTTGAAAAATAAAAAATCCATTATAATGTCTCCAAAGTCGACATTCATGGAACAAAATCAATTCAAACAAATGTGTAGTATACACAAATTTTAAGGTCTAACAAATGTGTAGTTTGTTTATCCTACTAGTACTAAAAAAAATTACGGATAAAAGAACCTGCAAAGACATGGCTGTGAAAAACTATAGCCGGTGGAAATAAAAGAACCTGTGAGATTTGAAATTGGCAATAACTAAGGGAAATGCTAACAAGTGTCCTAAAGGCACCGACTAATACTAATTCATTAGTCAGAACGTGAGAGTCAATTCTAAGAGAAATACTGACCAGATATTATTAGTTAAGCAAAAATGCACTTTAATTAGTCACAACACTTGATTTTGATCACTCAAAATTTTAAAAGACTCGGTAACAATGTCACCAATTTTGTTCTAACTCTGTTTCATGGACCATCATAAATTGTAAATATGACAACAAAAATGTAATGACAGTGACAATGACATGAGAGACAAAGTACATACTCAGAAATCTATGGGAGAGTAGTGATATAGTGCTTTTGAAGTCTCTCCGACAGATTTTAAACCACTCTAGAACACCAGAGAAAATCAGTGTTTTTGCAATCAGTATTTCATGGATTCACTGTAATCAGAGAATCGGAAATGGTGGATCACATTTTGACTTGAGTAAAAAGATTCAAAGCCTAATCCTCATCCAACAGTTTTGATCCGTTCATTACCGCTTAAATTCTAAACTACAGCGAATCCAGGTGAAGTTATTCTATCTAGAAAAATAGATATCAACATATTTATAGCCTCCCTACTTTCTCTGTGTATCATCAAAAGTTAAACACCCATTACCCAACTCACCATTCATTGACAATGTGTCAAACAATGAAAGCCAAATACTAAGAAATTAAGAAACATTATCTTAAATGTACGGATGTAAGAGTGATAACATTCATAGACATACCCATGAGTTGATAGAGAGCCTTCTGAGTTCGCTTCTCAAGCTTATCAAGCTTCTTCTGCACATCTCTTCGTAGGTCCCAGTTGGGTTTCTTGGGAGCAATGTTGAGAAACGGATCCTAATAAAAAGTAGTTAAAAGGTAAGAGGCAATTCAGAGTAAGTTCATGTTTGGATTGACACATTTAAACTTATCAACTGACATAAACACTCATAAATAGCTTGAGAGAGGTTATACAAGCAGTTTATGACATCGCATAAGCTGTTTTCAGCCTATTTCCATAAACTCTCTATGATAACTTATCAAAACACCTTCCAGCTTGTATAAAAACAATTTGACATAGACCTGTTTGGATAAACACCTTAATTTGCAGGTTATAGCATAATTGCTTATGTATAACAGTATAAGTCATTTCTTTCATAAGATTGGCCAAACAGTGACAAGTGCTTATGCCAATAATATAAGCTCAAATAAGCCAATCGAAAAAGGTAAACAGTTATACTTAGACATAAGCACTTATATAAGAAACACTTATTACTTAAGTTAATCCAAACAAGGACTAACTAACCTCTTTAGGTTTTTCCTCAGGCTCAGGAACAGAAACAGGATCTTCAAACTTTGGAAGAACAGCAGGTGCAAGCTTCCCTTCTTGAAGATTCTTATCATGAGGAACGTAATTACGAAACTTCATACTCAGCTTTTCCTCTCCCTCTCCACCACTACACCAACAAAAACAATCCAATTCAATTCAAATACATCACATTACAAAAATTCAGAAGAAAAGAACTTGAATACATACTCTTTTTCTTCATCGTCTTCGGAAGAAGTGGGTGGTGGTTGTTCGTCTTGATTGTTGGGTTCGGGTTCGGAAGCGTTGGACAATTGTTGAGCGGCGCGAAGAGCTAGGAGTCTTTCACGACGGGAAGCGACGGCTTGCTCGATTGATTCGTCTTCGGCACCCATCTTTTCTTCTCAAGCCCTAACCCCTCTTTCTGTGTAACACTTATATATTTTGAGTTGATTTATTTGAGAACAATTTCTTTTATTTTTTCAATAAAGTCCTTTCAAATTATTATTCTTATAAAATAAAAATTTGGATTCATTAATTTTTTTATCTCTATAAATATATCTAATTTTTGTTTTTAGTCTTCGTTGAAATTGTAGCATTTTTTTGTCCCTACAAACTTAACGGTTTACAACACACAATTTTAGTCACTTAGTCATCGTTAAATTCAATTTGTTTAACTGTTTTTAAACATTTACATTTTGCATTTTACAAACATATTTATAACATTACATCTTATACCAGTTAAAAATACCAAAAACAATGTCAAGAAAAGAGTACAATTACAAGCATAATAGAGGATTGAGCCACCACATGTGGTAACTAAAAACAATGTTGACATGTTTGGCTTTTAGCCACTCATGCTTAATTTTATCAAGTAGGTGGTGAATGAAATCCACTTTATTATTGAAGATTCTAACAATGGAAAACCAGCTCAAATGAGGAAGATCTCGTTTGGATTTTGAGAATCCTCCCAAAACACAAAATTGTGTAAGGTGTTCTAAGATATTGTAAGCTGGCACATTAACTAAGCATAACCAAACATAAACAATGATCCAAACCTGACAAACACCGTGGCAATGACGAAAACGAGGGAATTCTAAAACTTGAGCTAAACGTTGTAAAACTGACGAACCAAACAAGATTCAACAATTTGTCACGGAACCAAATGAGGGAACTCTTAGAAAACTAATCGTCAATGTCTTTTAACTTAGATTCTAGGGTTGAAAAACACATTATAAACACCTTGGATAGTAACATTGCATTGTAGGAATGTACAAAAAGTTTCTCTATTTTCTTGATTGATTATCTTTGAGTTGGTTGAAGAGGGGAAATGAGAGATAATTTTTTAATAGCATTTGTAACTCTCTTGATAGAAAGAGAAAGTTCGGAAATTCGGGTTTGTCTTAGAGAACTATTGAAGTTAATTTCTTGTACCCCTTTTATTTCTCCTGTAAAAGCTCATTGATATTGAATCAGAGAGTTGATCTCTCTACAAAGGTAGGTCAACTAATCTTGGTATTTTTGTTCCTTATACTCTCTTTATCTTGTTTGTCTTTAGATTGATTGTTTGGATTTGAATGACAAATAGGTTATAGATTTGTTGTTGGTTAAATATAGGATTAAATATGTGTTTGGTCCCTATAAATATATAGATTTTTTCTTTTAGTCTATCTAAAATTTTCATTCAACCTTTACTCCATATAAAATTTTCAATCACTCCTTTTGGTCCCTATTTTCATGTCAACTCATGTGCAACCTTCGTATTTTTTATGGAAACTGTGCAAAATATCGTAAAAATCTCTTCAAAAAAAATTAAAATTTTTATAATGAAACATAAATTAAATATGAATTTTTAACCACAAAAAATAAAAAACATATTTAACCTACATAAGAGTGTACTTAAAAACTTAAAAAGATTGACCAAAAGTGAATATGAAAAACTTTTGGGGACTAAAATTCAAAGAAATTTTTTAAAGAAACTAAAACAAAAAGTTTCTATATTTACTGAGATAAAAAATATATTTAACCTTTAAATCTATTTGTTTGTACTAATTTAGTTTTGGTTGCTCTTGTTATTTGTTCTACTTGTTGAAACCCTTAACATCTCATACTTTCAATGATGTTCCATCGGCATCTTTTATTTAGAACCTTATCTTTAATTATTAATGAAATGAGTTTACTTTGCTTTGTCAAACACAAACAAACTACATGTTGAAGAAGCTAGAATGACTAACATACACAATGATAATCAAGCCAGTCGGATATGTTGTCGAATAAATGCTGTGAACCAAACCAATAATGATACAAACAGAAGACAAATACAAAATACTGCAAGGAACTGCTACAATAACAGTTTACTATTCATAAAAGAATCAAGTTTACGAATTCCAAAAATAAGAAAAATCACATGAACTAAGCCAAACTCTCCCCTGGTAACATTTAAAGTTTCAGCTTGAAGTTACAGTTGCTAGCCTTGATGCTTACAAGATTATTAGACGATAAACTATCAACCACCAACTGACACCGACCCAAGACTTTCACCTTCTTCAACTTCAACCTCCCAAATTTGATAGCAATTGGTGCATGGATATTGAGATCCAACGGAATTCTTCCTGTCTGCTGCTGTTGCTGCAAAGCCGCCATTAACGTGTTTCCAGACTGAACTTGACCTGTCAACGACACATTAAGCACCGTTTTGTTCTGATGACCTTGGTAGAATTTTGGTAAAGACCCTTCACAAAGCTTTGTGTTTGTGTACAATACACTCAACTTCCCTCCTTTCTCATAGTAAATACCAATCTTCTTGTTTGGGTTGGTTGCTGTGATCTTCACATCAAACTTTGCATAAAGGCTCAAGTCAAAGTTAAGCCTCAGATCAGAAATCCTCAGGGTGTCAACTGAGTAATTGGGAAGCTTTGGTTTGAAGATGAGGTAAAGGGCTCCTGCAGTTGCTGCAATGATAATGAGAAGAATGAATAACAAGCTTATTGTCCAACACATGCACTTGCAAAAACAGCTTCTTTTTGGTTTTGAAGAGTTTATTGCCGGCATAGCACGTTGATGCAGTAGTGGAGGAGGCACATGGATAACCTTTTCTGATCTAGAGGAACCTGGAGGTACTAATGGTGTCCTAGGGTGTGGTTTTGTTTCCACATTCATAGGGTGGATTCTCTGTCTCTGATGGTCTGACATGAATACTAGTTATTTGCTTAGTGTTCTCTCAGATTTTTGTGGTCATAAATGGTAACACCCTTTTGTTGATGCTTTATGCAGACATTCCTTATTTGAATACGAATTGTGAAAATACTGTTGGGGGTGGATTGGTTGGTTCTGCAATATGTACTGTGGTGTGTGGCTACCTTCCTTACCTACAAACTGTGTAAAACACCGAAAAAGGTAGTGGTAGTTCAGCTAAATGTGCATACTGTGTTTGACTTTAGACAAGGTTGGGTTCCTTAAAATATTTTTCTTTTGTTGAGTATGTATGACACACACGATTCCTTAGCTCTAACTAACCCATAACAGTAACATTATATGCACGTAACGTATCTTCATATCAGTCTTTATTTTGCCACTTTATTTTTTGGCACGAGGTGATGTATGAGAAAGTGCCGTGCACATCAAGCATTATGTTTTCAATCTACAGTAACAAATACATGGCATGTGTATGTGTTGGTAATTATTGCCATAACTTATAAGATATGCATATTGTACATTCTTAAAAGTCTGCTTCACAGTTAAGGAAACCTTACTTTCACATTAAGGATGCGTGTCACACATTGTAGAAGAAGACACTACAATATATGGGCCCGGATCATCTACAGTAAACAATCAGGCTGTTTCATGCTGTGATCAATTTCGGCAAGCGATATGAGATCAGGCGATCGAGATTAATAATTGTCTTACACAGTTACTACGTCTAATCCAAATCCATGGTATATGGATGAATTTTATTAGCTTGAGAAAATCTTATGAATATTATTGTTTAACAAAATCTTAACAAACAACTTTGATGTCTTTAAAGACAAGAATAATTATATAGCAGGTTAAACTGCCAAAACAAATGGTGCAAACAAAAACACCTTTTGTCTTTGATTTCCAAAATAAAACACTTGAGAATATAATCTAGCTGACAGTAGCAATAGATACAGACTTTACAACAATAAGCCAAGCCATGAATGTTGACAATTTGCCATTTTAAAAGAGGAGTGTTATTTGAACAACCATTTGGTTGACAACTTTTGGGACAACCATAATTTACAAAAAAAAAAAGTAGGTATTTGCACGAAAACCAAAGCAATAGAGAGATAAAGTAAAAATAATGTGAGTATGAGAGAGAAAGTTGTCGCAAAATGGATGTTCAAATATCATTTCTCTTTTAAAAAGACGAAGAGAAAGGACCAGAACTGTTATGTTCTTGTATGAAAAATATGTGATAAGAAGATTATAATTTATAAGCAATTGAACAAATTATTATTGTGTTGTTGGCATGCTGATGCTATGCAAGTTTTAAAGAAATAGAGGTACAAGTTTTATTCAATTTCAATCTCTTGTGGAGCAGCTTCAGTAGTTGATTCTTCTGCATTGGTTTCTTCTTCACTAATATCAGAAGCTTCAACGGTCCTCGTAACCCATTCCTTCAGAGGTTCCTCATTCAAATCAAGCCTTAAAATACCAGCAAATATCCCACCTAAGAATGCCACTGGTTCCTGCAGATTAAAAATAACAAAAGTTTGAGAAAAACAAAATTAAATTTTTAAAGCCAAGCAATGAACGTTCCTGTGGGCTGATAAGAATGCTTTTCAGTCTATAGAATTGTGATAAAATTGAATGCAGCTACATCATAAGAACCAGGGATAGTAAGTCAACTTACCATCCAATAGCAACTTGTAAATTGTTATCATATTAAAAGACAGAAGAACTACATTTAAAGATTACATGTATTGATAAACAGCAGTGCTATATATCACGAGGGAATCCTCGCGAATATACCACGAAAGTCTTTTATTATATTTTTATTTATAACATAACATGATTACATACTTAGTAAACAAAAAAACACGGTATTGGATGATTAGTAAGTTAGTAACCGCTTTTGCCACCGCCAATGAAATTGTCATTTTCTGAAGAGGATTGCATTTGTATCACTTTTCCTTCTCATTATCTAGTATCTTCAGACTTTAGATGTGAATGTTCAGGAAGGAAGAAAAACACATGTCTAAACAAAAGCTCATTCACCTCACAAAAGCAATCAAAGATATATTTCATCAGGAATTTACGTTCCTTTAATTTTGTCTTTCTTATCGTTTTATATGTTCATGTAATTTCTGTGTTACTGCTACCACCATATGGAAGGTGAATATCGTTTTGGAGGAAGAAAACAGGATAAACTAAGAGTCAAAGACCAATTGAAAAGCGAAAGACAGGAGATAGAAGCAAATAAATATGCAAGTTGTAGTGTATACTCATTCCTGAGACTCTCATGAAATAATGTTTCGCTACAAGTAGCATTTTCCATTGATAAAAGATAAAAAAAAATACATTATAATCTACCTATCTACAAGAATTTTCATACTAGTGTTATTACAGGGGTTCATTGCTAATAATATTAATCAAATTGACAAATAAAGAAGTTCATGGTGAACTGGAGAGCTTTTTGGGCTAATTCTTGTCATGCTTTATGACAGTGGAGGAATAAAGAAGTTCTCACAAAGGGCGTGTCTCTTCCAACTCCTAAATTACGGTCCATGATTAGATTGTGGCCACCTCCTTTGGGTCGGATTAAGCTTAATATGGGACTTCTAAGAGTGGCTTGACTCAAGTTTTTCTAAATATTTGGGCAGCTGTAGTGGCTGTATTGTAGAGCTTTGTAGTGTTTTGGAGGGATTGTAGTTAGCCTGGTCTTATAGGTTTCGAGCTATTGAGTTCAATATTGACTCTCATGTAGTTGTTAAGAACCTCAACCATTTCTCCAATGTCTGAGAAGCTCGGTGAAGTTTGGTGCAATAGAATAGAAGACTGCTTGAAGTGGATTGAGAGATGAAGGTGTGTCATCCATATCGTGAAGCCAACTCAGGTGCTGATGATGTCTTAGTTAATATAGATTGCAAGATGGTTCTACTTTGATTTATTATGAGCATTGCCATGCTCTAGTTGGTTTGTTTCTCTTACCCGACCTTGTTGAAGTTTCTACTCAGCGTTTAATTGTTTTGAAGTTATGTTATTTTGGGCTTCTAACCTCTTTTTTTTTTTGGGTACAAGCTTCTACCCTCTTTTATCCCAAAAAGAACCGACAAATAAATACATAAATTGTAATGGTTCTTTATTTATTAGGACTCTGCGTGTTTTTCTACAGCAGCTTGTGTTTGTATGCTTGTCATATATTTCATAATCGAGTACACTCATGAGTCATGACAGAAATGGCAATCTCAATTTGAGTTTTACACCCAAAGGAACATGACTTTTGCATCACAATTTTCAGTGGTAACATGGTTTGAAATCAGAAAACGAGACATCCATATGATAATTTAATCCAATACGAAGATATCTAGTTTAATAATGTGATGTTTACGTAGATAGGTAAAAGCTTGTTTTAAACTTTTTCATTAATGTATGCTGATAACTCATTTGTTCATTAAAGTTCGCAACAAAGGTCACAGGACGCAACTAACTATCTTTTTGTTAATTTATTTTTTTTATGATAAATTGATAACACATGACACAACTATATGGAACAACAGCATGCTGAATTTTGCAGACATAAAAGCTCTATTTGAATAAACAAGTTAATTAAGCAACTACACTTGCAGGATGATTTTTTTATTTTATTTTTAAACGGCCAATGTTAGCATGTTAGTCATGAACTTTGTTAGTTTACGTTGGATGTGAGAAACGAATCCGAGAACACCCTTATCACTCCACTCTCTAACTCTTTCTCTTCAACCACCAAGCCAACTTCATTCCCCTCCTAGCTGATCTCGTTGGAGTTTCTACTTCGTGGTTAATTGCTTTGAAATTCTCTCTAGCTCATATAGCTCAAAATTTGGACCAGATACATTAACTTTTATTGATCAAACTTTCTCTTATACATAAGACACGGGGGAGTATTTTTAAATAAGCTTTTTTCATATACTATATGCAAATAAGCTGAACACAAGTGTTTATTTATACCAATATATAAATACAACAAGAAACTAAATATCCGAAAAATGAAAAAAGGAAGAATCTAAAATACCTTGAAAGCTTCTTTGACGAGAGGGTCTTGTGCAGGATTGAAGAAAAATGCTGTAATTGGACTCCGAGTACCCACTGGAAGGGAATTAAAACCTATGCTTCTGGTTCTGGTAATTCGACTCCGCGAAATTGATAAAAACCTACATTCCTGCTTCAATTTCAATTCCCAGTACAATCAAAATCAATTGAATGAAGAGAAAATAAGAACCATGGAGAGTAATAATAATAACGGACCTGAGTGCAGGACAGTTGAAGAGGAGAAAAAGAAGACGAAGTAGAGAGAAGAGACATAGCAGCTCTGCTTCTGTTCCAACTCGCAACTACCACACTAGCAGCAACTACCAAATCAATCCGATTCTTATGGGCGCTGTTTTCCCACGGTTATTTTTTATTTTTTATTTGTTTTTTCTCTCACTATTTTTTTAGCAAAACAAAATTTGTTTTTTTTTCATTAACAGTTTAACACCATATTTAGGGTTTTCTTTTGAACAAACCATTAATTTAGTCTATAAAGTATAATTATCTCTTCCATTTAATCACTAAGTAATATCTAAGTTATATAAAAATCATCACTTTAGCATATATATTTATCAAAAAGAGTTAGAAGAGTTACACTTCAAAAGCTCACTTATATATCATCTACTAAAGAGGTTCTCGCGTTGACAACAAAAATTGAACCCACATTATTGGTATGAGCCAACTTAATAACAACTTTCTTTAGTGTATGTTGTTAAGATGTTAAGAAATAACATGGCAAAATTTTATATACTTTAGAGATTTAAATGATGGTTTTTCTAATGTGAACATGTAAACCAGTTTTGCATCAAACATAAGTTTGTTTTTCGCTATTAGATCAATAAGTCACGTTACTTTTTATTTCATCCAATTCAATGATAAGACTTATTGATCTAATGATGAAAATAAGTTTCTACATGGTGCAAGATTTATCTCACTTATACATTATTTATTTCACATAAAATGACATATTTAGATTCTTTAGGGACAAAATTGAAACCAATTATACTTTAGATCTAAATTTATTCATGTTTTTTTATTTTTTATTTTGGTCAGAAATTTGATATTAATTAATTCAAAATATCTATAAGTTTTTAAGGTTTTGAGTGAAGTCTTTTTTTTTTTCCGACCGAAAAATTAATTTTATTAACGAAAAAGGAGAAAGGAGAAAGGTATAATACATGGTACTTAACCCACCAATTGAGAAAAAGTATTAGGGGTAATTGCCCTAACAATAACAGCAAAAAAAAAAAAACTAACAATCCAAATAAAGGGGATTTGAGAATTACTCATAATACACTTAAGGGTTCTTTTTTTTACCAGCAAAAAACCCACCTTTAAGAGGTCCTTTGATGTCATCAACTAAGTGTGTGTTTGGGAAGGCGTTTGGAAGCTGAAAACCACTTTCCAATGCACTATTCACACTTTCCAATGCTTAAAAAACGTGAAAAAGTAGAAGCTTCAATTTAGAGCGTTAGCCAAAACATGGTTTAAGCTGGATTCACCGTAGAAACAAATATAATGTAAGTTCTCTATCCGAAAATCCTTGGTAGAGAAGATAATCTCATTTCTTACTTTTCACATCTTCCAAATTGTTGTATGCTTGATTAGGATTAGTCTTTTTTGATGTTTGTTGAACGAAGATGATGATGAGAAATCCATAATAAAGACGATGCTACCAGGTACAATTACACCTGTTCCCGCACAACTTATAAATAGTATATCACACTGAAGATGCAAAACCACAACAACGAAATAAGTGGTCCTACACTTCCCTCACACCGGGGCACCTCACACAATCCACTTCATGGCTACGCTTCGAATATCTCTTTTAGCAAGTTAACCACATGTGGTTACTTAAGCTTTGTTTGCGAGTTTGGAGGGAAAGGGAGAGACGGTTTTGAAAAAAACATAATGAAATGAAAGAAATAGAAGAAAATGAGAGGAATTAGCTTTGGAGGGGTTAATTTTATTCATAATATAAAACTTCTCCTTTGAGCGAACTAAAAAATTGTAGGATCTTTTCATTTAACCCGTCATCTAAAAGTATTGTTTTTACATCATCAAACTAACTCACCTTGTAAAAATGATATAGTCCTCATTAAAAAAATATTAAAATAAGTTTTTGCTCAAGTTGTTAATAAGTTTTTTGCTCCTTATAAATATATTAAAATTAATTATAGTCCTCATTAAAAGTAGTGACATATGTTTGAATTCCTACAAAAATTTCCAACACACGGTTTTAGTCCCTCCAAAATTCAAATTTGTTTAATTACTCTTAAACTATTAAATAATGATATAGTCCTCATTAAAAGAAAATATTAAAATAAGTTTTTGCTCAAGTTGTTAATAAGTTTTTTGCTCCTTATAAATATATTAAAATTAATTATAGTCCTCATTAAAAATAGTGACATATGTTTGAATTCCTACAAAAATTTCCAACACACGGTTTTAGTCCCTCCAAAATTTAAATTTGTTTAATTACTCTTAAACTATTAAATTTTTGAATGATTTTTTGTAAACATGTTCAAATAAAAATTCATTTTACAAAAAATAACTTCTTTTAACATGAAATCAATTATATATAAAAAAAATTTAAACATCAAAAGCTCAAGATAAAAATCATGAAAATCTGAACTTAAAAACCAGATTTTCATCTCATTTTTTTTTGCAGAGAAACAATTTTTAATGTTCTAAACATGTGTGAAAAAAAATCATTCAAAAATTTAAAAACAATTAAACAAGTTTAAATTTAGCATATAGTAACACTACATGCTGAATTTTTTTATAGAGATGCAAACTTACCATTTTTTTATTAGGAGAAAATGCATTTTTAAATTTTATTTAAAAAAATGAAGTGTTACTATCAGCTAAATTTTTTATAGCGAATAGAAACACTTCAATCTTTTTATAGTGGATGGAAATGCAGTAACACTTCATGATTTTAATTACATTTTATTTCTTTTTTGTCAAAAAACTTTAATACCGCATTGTAAAAAAATAACACATAACCGCAGACAGACACGGTGAAGATTATTATTAAACTAGACCATTGACCCGTGCTAATGCACGGGTCATACAAAAAAATAAATATAGTGCAAATATGAAAGTAAATACTTTACTTGAATCGAAATAATAGTATAATTCAATTCATAAAATAAATTGCCACAAACGTTTTTACTGTATCATATTAAACAATTTCCATGACATCGACCCTGTTACAGTAACATAACATATAAATTTAATGGCATAGTTTATTGAAGAAAAGAAAATCCAACGTCTGTCGACATAAAAATAGTACTGATATGCAATAACAACAATACTACAAAACAAAGTGCTACACATTACGGAAAACTTCTCTGTAGACCACATTTGATATCACATCAGTATTCTTGGCCGTCCTCATCATTGATCAATATCTTTAAACCATCCCTTGAAGTAACCCTCGATATTGCGACGTACAATTGTCCATGTGAAAAAACAAGAGACGGTAAATAGACACCAACATTTTTCAAAGACTTCACAAATTTAAAACTAAAAAATAGAAGGATCTGATAAAAGCAAATGCTTGCAAGGTTCTCAAGCAATTAAAAAAACACAGTGGATCTGATAAAAGCAATTGCTTGCAAGGTTCTCAAGCAATTAAATAAACATGGTCTAATTGTAAACAACATCGAGATAAATGAAATCATTCATTGCAGCCATCAGAGCTCCCAATTTGATTTTGACACCTTCATGCAGCCTGCGAGCCTCCACAGACCTCTTCCACTGCCCACCTATCCTGCATTGTTCGTAAGGAAGAGTACCAAAAATTAAGTCACAGTCCCATATGTTACCGCAATCATCCACAATCTTCACATTGGTAGTAGAAGTATCCAACATTTGCGCAATATTTCTGGTATAATTCAGCATTTGCAAAAACCAAAATGGAAGCAATTTACAACTTGTAAATGAAAAACTAACAAAAAAATCATGTTTATACGAAAAGTGTATCATACCAAAAAAAAAACCTTTGTTACATCATATTCAGATAATTTTTTTTGGAAATCTATAAACATGTCACTTATATTGTGACGTTAAGAGAGAAGAGATGTTATCGGCGGGAGATGCTGGTTGAAAGTTTTCTGCACATTAGTTCTGTCAATAAGGAAATGCATGGGTGGATCAAAAACGAGATAGTTGATAGTCTTGTGAAACCTATCACTTAACACCATATCAAATCGTCCCACACCAACAAAAATTAGAGTAACCCACGCTCCTAGACCAATCCCATAAAAGTCGCGAATTGCTTTCCATCCCTTTGTTAAAAAAAAAAGTCACCATTGATGCTATCGACCAAGAGCTCAAATCGATTGCCTTTTGGATCAGTCAATGTTGCAAAGCGTCCAATCCGATCTCCAAAATCACCGCCAAACATTCTTGGCAAGCATACGACACCCTGATGAAAACAACAAAATCATGAGCAAGCAGGCAGATGG
>Ga0315915_1001310_pt1 | contig 29792 bp, 12 predicted proteins | sample MpolbnodulesMG_FD_207738 | JGI IMG/M metagenome (GOLD analysis project Ga0315915, IMG submission 207738) | Medicago polymorpha root nodule microbial communities from Los Angeles, California, United States - branched nodules | ecosystem: Host-associated > Plants > Roots > Nodule | place: USA... | reverse complement strand
TTGATATGGTTATGAAAACTCATGAAAAAATAAAGGTTATTATTTTTAAGCTACATATGGTGGTTAATTTAGATGATGTTTAACTAATTATATAACAAGCAACTAATTTATCAACTCTTCATTATACAAGGGGTAAACAATATCCCATAAATTGCAGATTTTTTTTTGAATCGGCATATATATTTCAAAGGCCAAGCACCAGAAGTGGAAAAACTAGCAAGCTGTTGAAACAAATAAAAGGCCCTGTATGCTGTAACAAAGCGCAACAACAGCAGTAAGGGACAATGCAGAAAAATATAAGCACAACAGCAGGGAAGGGGCAAACAAAGCCAAAACACCAAAAAATTAATCTATACACAATCACTCCCTAATTACCGAACCATCAGTGCAATAAAATTATAGAATTCCTCACATAGTCACACACATGCATCAGATGTTGGAGAGAAAAAGATAGTTTTACCAATTTTGTAAAACAAATTTCAAAACATCAAAAACCCTAAATGCAAACCATGAACCCAGAAATTGAAGAACCAACAACAAGATAGAGTTCACCCTCAACAAAGTCAGAGCAGAGACAGTCCATCCAACAAAGGAGGTAGTGAAGCAATGCTGATTGGGAGGATACAAACACACAGAGTTAACGACGGAGGGGACTGTGACTGAACACGACGGCGACTCACGGCAGCGACTCTGAGTGTGTGGGAGGAGATTGATTGTGTGGTTGTCGCCGACGAGATGCAGAGAAAGTGAACCGGGGTTTTGTGTCAATGAGAGGGAGAAATAGGGACGAATGAGATGAGAGAGAGCAAACAGGGATTGAATTATTTTTCTTTTTCTATTTAATTTTAATTGACTGTGCTTACTCCCTCCGTCCCAAATTGTATGTCGCTTTAGAGAAAAAAATTTGTCCTAAATTATATGTCGCTTTACAATACCAATGCAACATTAATGTTGTTTTTCCTATTATAACCTTAACTATTTATTACTCTCTCTTCTTTCAATTCTTTCATTTATCTTTCCCATATTATTTATTAAGGGCAATTTTATAAAACAACTCATAATATCTCTTTTCCACACAATATTAATTGCATTTCTTAATTTGTGTGAAATGCCCAAAACGTCATACATTTTAGGACGGATGGAGTATATGGGTGTGGCTAACCAGTGTCCGTGAGACACTGGTTAAAGAACAATATAATTAATGTGTCCCATTTAATATAACTCAATTAAAGTGAAAAGTTACTCAACTTAATTAAAAGAAGAAAACATTGCATTTAATACTCTTTAGAAAGATAGCTACACAACACGCGATTCCTTTCATTTGTTTTTCTTGTGAACTTTTTTTGATTTTTTTTTTTTGAATCCACTTGCTTCCTTTCATATCAATAATTTTCTTCCTATAAATTTTACTCTAACAGATTTTTTTTCCGTGCATTTTCTATAATAATTTTTTTCTTTCAAACCAATTCAAGGGAAAGCCTATGCTTAAACCAGTTTTTTTCCATGAATTTTTTTTCTTCCGGTGAAAAATTCTATTGTTTTTTATTTATTAAAAGTTGTAGAAATAATTAAACTAAGACAAGAAATTATAAAGTCCAAAATAAATTTACAATTCCAAAGATAAAACATATCATATTAAAAGAACAAACATTATGATCAAATAAATTAAGATGATATTCCACTATTGATGCTGATTTTTAAAGAGTATTGAATACAAACCTTTCCTATTTTAATTAAATTGACCAACTTTTCATTTAATTGAGGTTAATTAAATGAGACACATTAATTATATTGTTTCTTAACCAATGTCCTGGGGGCACTCGATAGCATTGCCCTTTATATATTTTGATATTTGGTATAAACTAAAACTCGTATATTCAAATAATTTAATTGATATATACCGTCAATTTAAAGTTCTTTTGCACCGTCAGTCAATCTTGATCGTTAGATTGCTAAAAAGTTTAATTGCAAGTATAACTATTTTTAAAATCATACATTATACTCCTTCCGTTTTTAAATATAAGCAAAATTAATTTTTTAAGTTCATTTATTTAATGATGTATGTGGTTCATATTATGGACTACATACATCATTAATTGAATGAACCTAAAAATCAATTTTGCTTATAATTAAAAACGGAGGGAGTAGAAGTTAATAAGTGAAATGTTAACATTGTGGTTGTACAATTTTTTGTAGTCATTTGAATGGAAAACAACACCTTGAGTTCATGTGGCACTAACGAATTTTGGTTTTCTCTTAGAATGTGGTTCCATGCCCACCTGAATATGAGCTTAATTTTGATACTATCAACAAATTACAATATACTCTCTTAAATATAAATAAAATTGACTTTTCAGGTTCATTTATTTAATGATGTATGTGGTTCATAATATGGACTACATACATAATTAATTGAATGAATCTAAAAAAAAATCAACTTTACTTATAATTAAAAACGGAGGGAGTACCTTGAAAAAATTAATGAGTCAAATGACACATTTTTAGCATTTGACTCATTAATGAGACAAAAGAAGATTACATTTATTTCTCTAATAAAAATTTGAAAAAAAAATCACAATGTTTTTAATGTGGTAGGATGAGGGATCCATAAATTTAGAATCATAAACTTGTTAAATTTTGAGAAATGATATTTGTACAACTTCTTCTCTCATACTCACATTATCTTCTTATTCTCTCTCTACTTTTTTTTCTCTCTATTTCTTTGACCAATGAAAAGAGAGAACAACAAGGTTGTCCCAAAAGTTGTTTAAATATCACTACTCTTAAATTTTACCCTATATCCTTACAATTCATTTAAAAAAATACAATTTTACCCCTTTTATCCTTTAACTTCATCTCTTACTAAAATTTCCGGTAAGTATAAATTCTCCGAAATTGAATAAATTTTTAAAAAACTCTGGTGAAGTTTAATGGTAGACAAAACTGTAAGTAGAAATAGTTAAAAAAAGATTTTCAGATTTTTAACCAGGTTAAAGTGCATATTTCTTCAAGAGCGTGTTATGAGCATTTTGAACAAGAGCGTGTGCTACTATTTTATCATATCATCAGCAGCAGGATCTCAGCTGAGCTCAGACAAAATTTCGTTCTCAGTAATTAAATTGGATGATACTAATAAACAAACATGGATCAGGTGAAAAACTCATTCTGCACTTTCTATTGACTGCCAATTTGATAATGTGGCGTGTTTTGCATGTTAATAAAGTTTAGTTGATATGGACAAACTAAACAATAATTGATTCTTTTTCTTTCCCAAAAAAAATTAATTGTTTTTTAATCATATTTAAAAAAGTATAATATACAATTATGTTTATTTCCTCAAAAAAAATTATGTTTATTTGAAACTTTAATTAGTTGTTGGACAAAGTTTAAAAAAAAAAAAATTATATTATAGTAAATGAAGGTTGATTTAGTTGATAAATAATTGACCTAAATTTTTGTTGTTAAAGTAAAGACCTCTTTGATAAGTGATATGTAAATATATTTATAAACATTCTCTGAATTCTAAGATTTCCTCTGATCTTTCTAAGATCTCCTCTGATCTTGATTACCAACAAAACTCAACTCACTCAAATTTTTGTTTACTAAAATAATAATATCTTGTATACTGATTAAAAAGTTACGCTAGTGGTGAATTGTTTTACAAATTATGCATCTTTCATTTCAAATCAATTTTAATGGATTTCGATGTTCTGTTTTTTTTTTCAATAATTAAAAAAAAAGTTCGAATCCAGTATCAAAGTGAGCGAAATTCTACCCACCCTTTATGAAGGGTTGTAGAGAGCCCACACAATTATGTGTTATGATCTCTAGCACCCCTTCTCCCATGTGAAAGGTGGGAATAGATTGTCTCCATTTTCTCAACTTTTTTACGATTGTTATAACAGAGACCATACATATCCATGAAAGGTCTGTCCAAATTTAAACATTTTTTCTACTACGTTTATCATGGATCGTCTAATAGGTGTCTATTATGGACCATAGTTTAAAACTGTTAGATCAAAACATGTTAAGGTATAATATTATTTTTTCAGCAGTTCCTCTCTCTCCCTCAATCTTCACCTTCTACTCTCCCTTGTCATCCTCCACCATTTGCCCCAACCTCCCTTCGTGATCCATTACCCCACCACATGTGGCAAAAACGAGATATAACAAGGGCAACCATGAAATGGAGGGAAAGGGATGTCGAGGTCAGGATGGTGGCATGACGCGGTGTCACTATTTTTCATATGTCATTTGTTTGTTGTGCTCGTTAGTCGTTGGAGACAAACTTAGGCAAGGGGAGAGACGTGGGCGCCACATGTGTCAATGGTGAAAGAAACATGACATATAGGGAGGTCAGCCGAGAAAGAAGGCATGTCATGGCATAGCAACAGAGAATGTACTGATGAGCCGCACCGCGCAACACAACAGTTGCCCTACTTAAATTGAACATATTCAAGTCATACGATAAATTAAGGGTTAAAGGATTGAGCCAGTAAAAATTTGGAACCAGATTAACATCAGGGATATTTTTCAACCCGTCATTTTCTCACTCAACTATAATAATCACTTTTTTAGGAAGCCTCTAAAAAATTGTTTTATTAAAGGGTAGTGCTAACTTGTGTCCTTAGGACACATGTTAAGAAATCTAAAAGAAGAAATATTTTCTAAATTTTTTTGCATTCAATTCATTAAAAAGTTAAAGATTAAATATAATGCACACATTTTAATAAAATATTTTTATATTTGATTCATTAACTTGTGTCTTAAGGGCACAAGTTATCATTTTCCTTTATTAAAACGTGGTATGAATTTTGAAAAGAAAAAAAAAACGTGGTGAGAATTTTGCTTTTGGGTCCATGTATGAAATTTTTGCCCAGTGTTGAAAATCCAATTTATTCCTTCTGATCAATCAATTCAAAATGAACATCACCTATACTTTTTGAAAATTTTCGATCCTTTGTTTTATTTCCAATGCCCAATTCAGCAGTGCTATCTCTTGCTCTTTCAAATTCATCTCTGAAACCTGGCCGCGACTAGAGCAAACAAACAACAATTACTTTCATAAAAACAAACAATTATTAGAAAAGATAATGCAAAAATACGAGATGCAAATTAAATATCTCACAAAATGGTTCCATGTTAAACAATTTCAATACTGACTTACAATAACGCGAGAATAATTTCTATGTACTGATGGTATAAAAAAAATACACATGCATTCAATCAAATCATGACATAAATGTAACAAAATAAAAAAATCATGCATAAAATATTTATAAAGATACTTTAAAAACTAACCCAAAATATGTGGTATCATTAAGTGATTTGATTGGATGCATGGATATTAGAGTTTATCGGTGTATACAAATTAAATTCCTTCTCCATGCCTAATATTGGTCTGAGAGCCTCCCATGTAACCCCAAAGAAAATAAGAAAGATCTCACAATGTTTTTATACTCTGTTTGGATTGATAGAAATGAATGGAGCATAATTGAATATAATGGAATAGAGTGGAAGGAGTGGAATTGAGTGGAAGGAGTGGAATCGAGCTGAGATTTTATTATATTGCTTGAATATTTTATGATGTGACAAAATAATGCTCAATTCCATTGTTTGAAAAGTGAATGAAACAAAATAAATTATAATCTTTTAATTCCATTTTCACCCTTATATAAAAAAAACAAGATTATATAGAAATAAAGCATGTTATCTTATATTAAAATAATATATAATGTATTTAATAAAAAAAAATCTATATCTACGTCTTTTTTTTTTTTTCCTTTTTCTTTTTTTCTTTTTATCAAAAGACAGTCATCTCAGCACAAGGGAAGGTGTAGACACAAAGCCTGAAACTAATCGTGCTCATTTAAATTGAAGCCAAAGCATGTTCGTGAACGGAACACATTGAATGGGCTAATATCATACTATTATTCAAACAATTTATGGTTGATAGTTGATACAAACATCATCCAGATTTAAAACATGAAGAAATTTCACTTTGAGAATAGAAGGGTAGAGGGGTTATGTTTTAACTGTGAAGCTCCATAATACACCCCAAATTGGGGGGAAAGAAAAATTGAAGGATTGGATGGAATGGAATGGGTTTCATTGTGTTCCACTTGAGTTCATTTCATTCCATCACATACCACCAATCCAAACATAGCCTTAGAGACGTAATTGAAAAAAATTCCGACACAAACATTACCATTGTAAAAGTTCAAAACTACTTTTATAATCAAATTGAATGAATACAGAATGGACAGTCCTGTCCCACAAATTTAAACAAAGCACAGTAGCTGAACTGGACTTGACAGTTAGCACCAAAATAATGTAAAAATGGAAAAATTGACATTTGATTGTATGATACCGCATTGTACATTCAATACCTCATCACATATTGGAAAAATGGTATACAATATCTGGCAATTGCTTTTATACTCACCTGCAATGATGTATATCTCTCACTTCTAAATTTGGTAAACTTGTGTCTCTACCTCAAGTATAAATTGCATGAAAGTAGATGGTCTACTCAATTTCTTTCATAAAACAAAATGTATGCCTCACAGCGAAGAACTTCATCAAGGGATACTTGACGCACATACGCATCACTAGCGTGATACCATGTGGAACTCTCATTTTCTTTATTATCAACCTTCTCTCTGTTACTCTGGCCCCCTCTCACATAAGCAACATAGTGACCCCCTCTCATGGTTCCCGAGTGCTCCACGACACCAACCAACTGGTATCTATACTCCTCTTCATTAATACACCTTTTTAAACAGAAATTGGGAGTAAATCACATGCCAGTGGACCAATACAAATGTATAAAGAAAAGAAGTAAAATCTACAAAAAGTAAAAATTAAGGTAAAAACTGAATTCAGAAATCCAAATTGTACACGGTGGTTTCAATCATTTCCAAAATAGTTCCTAATTTCCTAAGATTAAAATAAAATAAACTGATAATTTTTAACACTTGAAAATAAAAACAAATTAGAGAAGATAATTGGGTAAATATGTAAAATGAAGAAAACTTAGTAGAAGTAGATGCATTAGGCAATTATAAGTTGTTAAAACTTCAAACAAGAACACTAGCAAGTAACTAAGTACCTGGGATCCATATATGGTCTAAGATCCATTGTTTCTCTGAAGTTGACACGACCATTTAATTTACTTAAGCGACCACGGGCATCTTGGCTGAATCTCTTCAGATGAATGGTCAAGACAGGTGGAGCTCTATAAATGAGGACCCTTTTAGTTGCATCCCTATTCACTCTAATGCTTTCTAGGTCGGTCTCTTTGCCACTGCATTCTTCTGAGTCATTGTCATCATTATCTAACATTGGAGCATCTTGTTGGACGTTTCCGGTAATAGAAGAATCAACAGCTGAATTATCACAGCTTTCTTCATTGTTGGGTTGATGTAAACTTGAAGACTGTAATTCACAATTATGAAGCTCATCTGTTTGACCGTTTTCAAGCTCTGTGACATGTTGAACATGTGAAACTGAACTTTCTATATTCTCGTCATTTTTAATATCTTCATTTCCTGTACTACTGACTTTAAAAGAACACGCTTTAGATGCATGCCACGATTCATCATGACTACCACTCGTATTTCCATCGGATAGAGTTTTTTCCTGCTCTTTTGCTTTCTTCTTCTGACGTTGGAGGATTTTTGAACAGTTCTCACAATGCCAAGCATTTTCATCTGAAAGAAGCTCGGGCTTTATAAAATGTGCCAAACAACTCTCTACAGAGACTGGAGAATCTGTATCATCTACTTCATCTGGATCAGATTCACTGATGTTTCTTATGATAATGCCAGCTTCCACATCACCAGACGAAGAAGGCCTGGGAGCAGGCCCAGCAACAACTTCAGGCTCATTAAATAAGCCACCAAAGACATCAAACTCTGATTCTTCTGGACCACCACCCAAAACAGACGAGGAGTCCCCACCATCTATTCCAGTGATGTCTCCAGCTGAGGAACTTTCTTCTTTGTATGGAAGTAACAGCACTTCTGAATTTTGAACTTGTAAAGGAACCTCATCTTCCCGCTCATTTGATGAAGAAAAATCAGGCCTTTGGTTTTGGTCCTCCTTAAGGAAAAAAACAGGACCACTGGTTTCACAGCTAGCTTGTTCAGGGAATGCAGTCAAACGTTCATCCTTGTTCTCAGAGTCCTGTACCTCCGGTGCATCTTCCTTCTGGGATATGGAAGCATATCCATCTATCGTGGTTTCGGCTTCCACATAATCCAACCATGGAAAATCATCTGATGAATCTGATGTTTTGTTTGCAACACTGTCAAGCCCTTGCATCTGTTGAGACTCTCCAACAGTAACCAAATTTGGTGGAGATAAGTCCTCTTCATTGGTTTCAGCTTCCACATAATCCAACCATGCAAAAGCATCTGATGAATCTGACGTTTTATTTGCAACACTGTCAAGCCCTTGCATTTGTTGAGACTCTACAACGGTGACCAAATTTGATGGAGATAAGTCCTCTTTATTGGCCTTGCTGCTTATTTCTTCAGAACCTAATACCGTAGAAACACCAGAAGAAGCCACCAATTCTCCAGCAACTGATGTGACAGACTGATCAGGGCAGGATGATTCATGGCTGGATGATTGGCTTGGTACATTTTGAACGGGTAACAGATCATCATTCTTGTTAACTTTGGCCTCGCTGCTTATTTCTTTAGAACCTAATATCGTAGAAACACCAGAAGAAGCCACCAATTTGCCAGCAACTGATGTGACAGACTGATCAGGGCAGGATGATTCATGGCTGGATGATTGGCTTGGTACATTTTGAACGGGTAACAGATCATCATCCCTGTTAACTTTGGCCTCGCTGCTTATTTCTTTAGAACCTAATATCGTAGAAACACCAGAAGAAGCCACCAATTCTCCAGCAACTGATGTGACAGACTGATCACGGCAGGATGATTGGCTTGGTACATTTTGAACGGGTAACGGATCATCGTCCCTGTTAACTTTGACTCGAGATTTTGCTCCTTTTTTTGGTGGAGGTTTAGTCTTTCTGGTTCGGGGTGCTGGTTGAGCCTTCCGAGGCGGAGGTTTCTTGGTTGGAACAGGGAGGGAAAGATCTAAAAAAGGCTCATACACTGTTGAGGAATGCCCACATTCATTGCAACATACAGTACTGGATATCTGCCCCCCAAATAATGCATCAACTAAAGTTTTGGAAGAGGTCCCATCTCTCTTGAGAGAGCCATTCTGCTTCCTACCAGCTAGTTCTTCAGTACTCAAACCATCCAGTAAACAACGAAGCAATTCATGACTGTCATGTTGCTGATATCCTCGGAATTGAGGAGACTTGGAACATACACAACCAAAAAAGGATCTTGGATTTATAATGTTTTTGAATCCTGATTCTGGGTTTGTTTCAGTGAACAACTTCTTCAACGAACTAATAAGTGGCCCAACAAAGGCATCAATCCTTAGGAAATTGTCCCGCAATTTATTCATAGCAAGCAGATTTTGCATGATTGAATTAAAGAAACAAGTATTCCCAAGATTAACCATGCCTCGAACCACATAACCACCTTGTCCATATGAACCGCTTGTGGACAGAGATCCTAACTTAATTTCTGAAGTGACACTGCCATCCCCAATGGAAACATCCTCAACATCTACTAAAGTTTTTCCTGACGATCGTCCTTTTAACAATTTCACAACATCAGATATAACATGACTTGCTTCATCAGTTTCAAGCTTATCAACTTGAATAAGCATATTGCAACGAAAACACCAACACAGTTGAGGTTTTTCAATATTAACCACTAACGGGTGCCGAGCTTTCTTTGAATGCACAATTGCATGACAATTAGGGGTTATAGGTAGCCCCACACCTCCACAGGTGTATTGACCACACTCCAAACAAACCCATATAGACTTTGAATCGGATTTTGAGTCTGCACCTCCTTTCTTCTTCCCATGTTTACCTTTTCCTCTACCGCCCCTCCTATCAGCCGCACCTTCCCTGCAGCCTTCACACCTTATGGGTGCAGAAGACTCAACCTTACCAGACAATATATCTAATTGAATACCTTTAACAAGATGAGTACAAGGATTTGTCTCTTTTGCAACTGAAACCTCCTCACCAACAGAGTCAGTAGTTGGGGGGTTACATGATTCCGTAACATTTTCTGGCGGCGAATAGATAACAACCGCCTTCTCCTTAACAGAACTTCGACCCCTCTTTTTTATTTTCTTCGCCATTGTTCCTACAATCCAAAACAAATCAATGATCTATGCCAGTATACAACAGACAAGAAATCAGATATCCATCCCACTTACATTAAATAATAACACATGTTGCTTGTTATAAACTCCCAACCAGGAAAAAAAATGGGGATGATTAAAAAAAAAACAGGACAAATGATTTTTACCTGCAAATTAGGAGAGGCAAAAAGAAGCTTTAACACGAGGATCTTCGAACTTCAAAGAATTGCCGCTTCTCTACAAGTGAAAATAACCTAAATTCAACAAAGGCACAATCTTAAGTATAGGACAATTGTAAGCCATAAATCTTATCCAATAGTAACACCTAACAAAGCTTTGAAAATTTAAACAAAGCAAACAACAAAAGAACACTTCAGTTACAAACACAGGGCTTGTTTGGATTGACTTATTTGAGCTTAACTACTGACATAAACACTAGTGACACTGTTTGGGATATTTTATTAAAAACAACTTATGACATGTGCACAAGGATAGCTTATGAAGACAGTTCCAATTGATGTTATATTGTGTTATAGAAGAGGTTATTCGAAAAGTGATTATGCTATAAGGTGCAAAATAAGTTGTTTAACCAAACAGGGCCATAAAGAGAGAGTGATAAGTTTTGAAAGCAAATGCAATTGAATTTGTCATAACTAATCAACAGAATCAAATAGATGAATAATGGGTGGTGACGATAGAAATTAGAAATAATATATTTAGTGATGAAGTGAAGCGGTTGATAAAAGTGTGGGGAATAATGCAAACAGAATGAGATCGATAAGAGAAACCCAGAAAATAAGGAAACAATAGAATAAGTAATTAATGATAAAATGAGTGAGTAGTGAATTGATACCTTTGTGTTTGGAGTGAATTGAGAATCAGAGAAAGGGAAGATTGAAAGATGCGGCGGATGGTGGTGGTGGTGGTGGTGGATGAGCTCTCCCTCGGGTGGAGAGAGAGACGTGCAAGGTTGGTTTGTGTTACCAGTCCAGTCGGGTCACACTGCCCGATCCAATCCTCTTTCCACTGTTAATATACCCTAATTAATTACCGAACACTGCTAATTACTTACTACTACTAGGGTGGGTACAAACTTGGTGTAAAGCAAACGGTGGTGTCTAACTATTTTTAGAAGTTTTTTTTTTAATTAGATAAGATATGATTAAAAATAACATTAGTGTTTACTGTATTTGAAATTTTATTTAAAATATTTTTAGCAATTGTTAATTTGCTTCTTAGATATGTTTTTAAATTGTAGTTGAATAAAAGTTTAAAACGAGACTTCTCATTTTAATATATAACTAACTCGTATGATTTTCACAATACGAAGACACGAAAAACACGTCATTTCCATCATTCAATTATCACAAAGAAAAAATAAACTATAGATATTTTGATTCTTTAAAGATGTTTTTTTTTTTTTTTGTGTGTGTCTTAGGGTGAGTCTAATTCATTTCAAAATTTATTCCTTTATTTAAAAGAAGTTTCAAAATTTATTCTCGGAATATTAGCCTCACATATATAATTGGTAAATTCTTGATTTTTCTAAAAATAATCCCCTCTCTAAATATGGGAATAAAAAAATTTAGAAGTTGCGTCTTTGTGGTAACCTTAAAACGACTTTGTATCTGTTATAGAGATTTCATTTCTAGTGGTGTGTATAAAAAATGCATGTAACTAGACATTAATTTCTTAAATGTGTTTGAGCTATGTTGCTTTTTAAAAGAAAGACAAACTCTCTTTTCCTTTTTTTTGTTTTTGGTAATACTCTTTTTTCCTTTTGAGGCAAGGAAATATTAACTCTTGAGCATTACATAAATTGTCAGTCGACACACATTGTCTTCCCTCAAAGCTTGAATGGAAAATGGGTTCAATTGAATTTGAAGGTCTTTAAGTTTGTTTATTGCATCAACAGTAAGAGCTTACGTATGAAATGATCTTTGTTCTTCACTATATAAACGGCAGTAAAAGAGTCTGATTCGGAGCAACATATATGATTTTATCGTAATTGAAAATTTATTGAAATTATTATTGAAAAACATTTATTCTATTCCACCTGCTATTATCTTAGCATTCATTTTTTTTTGACGGAATTATCTTAGCATTCATGATAATGCAAAATACTTTGAGTTATAGAAAAATAAAATAAAGTAAAGAGGATAGGATAACATGACTTTTAAGAGTTATCTAATTTTTTTTATTAGTCTTAGAATTGTTAGGTTTTAAAATTTTACTCAACAAATTGTATATCTTATAAAGTTGGTTTGATGCTATGAAGTCTGGATACTCCAAAACGGAAACGTACCTGTATCGGATACGTATCGGATACCGATACTCCACGGATACTCGCAGATACGCACTCACAAAGTATCGGAATTAATTATTTAAATTTTTAAAAAATATTTTAACGGATACTTATACGATACTTCGCAGATACACAAGGATGCTTATAAGATACTTCACATATACACATCATAAAAAAAGATGAAGAATAAAAAAATGAGACAATGTTGTAAACATTCAATATAGATGTATATGATTCAATTTTAGATATGCATCACTAGAATTGTTTCTCGATGAATCACTTAAAATTATACTTCTTGTGGACGAGGGTAACGAGAGAGGTGATTCAATTAATCAATATTAGATGAAATTTGTGTTGAGTTCTTTTAATCAATGTTTATTTTCTTCAAGTATTTTACATACATATAAGTTTTAATATAAATTTTTTTTAACGTATTTTATCCATATCGTATCCTAAATTTTAAAAAATTTGCGTATCCACGTACTCGTATCATATCGTACTCGCACCCGTATCTGTATCCAGGCTTCATAGGTTTGATGGACTATGGTAAAAGAGTTAAAGAGTAGAGTGATATCACGTTTTATTCATATCTCCAACAAATACTAACAAATTATCAATTAGCATATTGACCTCTTAAAAAAAGAATGTGTCAAAATAAACCTTGTTTAATAAAAAGTTGTTAATTGTTTATCCAACGACATTATTATTTTATCAAATAAAAGCCTTTGTATTGAGCTTGACTGGTTACTCCACTTTGTTAGAGAACATGATGTGCTAACAATAATTCAGTCCAAAAGAAAAGGGATAACATTGATCACTTAAGCTAATTTTTTGAGAATGTATGTTAAATACTGCAAAATAGATCTATTCTCAAAAAGAGAAGCAAAATTGCGATACCTCGTATGTTGTCTTCTACTAAGTTCTAAAGCACTAAATTTCTGCAAGTACCTACCTTGAGAGTGTAAATTACATTGACCCCAAATACACCATACAATATGGAACACAAATCTGAAGAACCAAACCAAACTAACAGAAAAACTTTGAAAAGAAAATATAAAACTCAATGAAAACTACATTCCAATGACCATTGAATTGCAATTGCATGCTAAAAAGGCATCATTTTTCTGGTCATTACAACATCAGAGCCAAAAGTAGACTAGTAGAAGAGAATGCATAGTGAAGGCTAGACAGTTGCAACTTCAATCCAGCACCAATAGGACTTACAGGTCCAAATGCAATAGAAGAAAAGCTCCCGTCACCACCCGTGCTCAAGTTAGAACTGATATGAAAATATTCAATACCAATATTAGTTTTATATAACAATGTAAACGTTTAGTTGTAACTCTAATTCACTATAATGGATGTACAAAAGAGTCACATTCTTACCTTCCTGCATATATGCATGATCCATAACCTGTATAACAAAATACTCATTATTAGTTGCTTTATTCTCTATACAAATCTTCAACAGAGGCATGTCATTATCCACAAACAAACATTTCAGTGATAATCACAAAAAAAAGGTGAACTAGGACCTTGAAAAAACATCAAATATTCAGATTAAACGTTGATTTACTCACTAACTTTGTAGCACCGACACTTCTAATCGAAAGCGTGTCTGGTGTTTGACATATGTCATTGTCAGACACGACACCAACACATAAGGTTTTGTGTCATTTTCTCAAATTATTACCGGTGCCAACATGTCCATGTCGATTCGGTGTCTGTCAGTGCTTCATAACTCATTGACGTTTGACAATTACATGACTTTTCGGTGCAATTGCTCTTTATACAAGAGCAAGTCCTCTAAATAATCCAATGATATATAGAATAATTTGAAAAGCATGTGGTTATATGACATTATAAAGGAATGACTTGATATGTTACAAAAGTGGCATACAAAAATATTGGAGTTACAACAGACTATAATAAGCTACTTGTTGAGTGTAGCATGCACTTTATATGACAATCCTAAGTAAGCTAACAAATTTCAACTAAAATAAATGTACAAAGAAATAACCTCTAAATTAAGCTAATTTTTTTTAACCAACTTGCAATTAATAATAAACTAACTTGTAATTACTTATAACCAACTGCAGCTAATTCTAACACCATGAACTTACTTGGATCCTTCGTAGTTATCATAGCTGTATCATCAAAGTCACATGTTCCTCCAACACTATTCATTTTTTGATAATAATCATTATAAGCATAAGAGGCATGGCTTTTCACATCATTGGGGAAATAGCAAGGTCTCCCTGCTTGAATAGCTGCACAGTTTGCCCGGCCTTGTCCGCAAGCCCAATCCAAACCAGCTTCCATCTTTTCAGCGTCCACGCCATCTTTAGCCACACAGAAAGACTTTGAAGAATTTCCAAAAATCTGATTAGAACCACTAAAACTCAAAGGGTAAACACTACTTCCATTTGTTGAATAAAAAAGTCCCCAATGTCTTTCAGATATAGGTCCTGTTCTCTTATCTTCATCAAACAATTCATATATATAGGTACTAATAGCCATCTTTGGTTGACTAGGAGGACCTGAATCATTAAGTACTCTCCTAATCAAATTAGTATTGTAGGTCTCAGCATTTTCTAAACTAGCGTCCGGTTCGTTTGATCCACCTGAATGTGGCCAGCCAGTTTCTGTGACAACAATCCGTATATCATTGAAATTTAATGCTTGTATAGAATAATAGGTAGCATCCACCATAGCATCAAACATACTGTCATAACGGAACAATGTGTTCGGATCAACAATTTTCTTTGTCGAAGGAAGGGATCGAAGTAAAGCATATTCAATCGGAAAAATGCCGTCTCCTTTAGTATATCCATAATAAGGGTGAGCATTTAACATATAGGAAGAGTTTGTGTTCTTCAAAAACTCGAGGATTTGGTGTATTGTTGAGTTCCATGATGAGTTAAAAGTGGCTGTAGAAGGAGGAAAAGGCTTAGGGATTAAATCCATGGACTGAGGCGTTGAAACTTTAACACGGAAATGAAGGTTTGAAGCAACCAAGGCACTGTGAAGATGATTCATGGCAGGAACAAGGACACGAGCAACATTTGGGATTGAAGTAAGAACTTCACTACCAACTGCTATTGTTGTGATATTGGTGTGAGGCATGTAAGCAGCTACGTTTTTGCTAATCCATGATGCAGCCACTGATGGAGATTCTCCAATTCTCAATATTTCTTCGTCGGTGACGCCAACAAGGACTTCAACGCCGGTGTTTGAAAGGGCTTGTAGCATGTGAGCATTAGCATCATAGAGACGCACATGAGTAATTTGATGAGATTTTAGAGTAGCAACTATATTTGAAGCTGATGGTAGATCAGTGACATCAGTGCCAATGTTTACCCCCACAAATGCACCTACACCATACATGATAAATAATGTGATCTAATATCAACTGGAAAAATATTCCTTACAGTACTCTAACTCAATTATTATTAAATTTTAAAAACAACTACTTCATTAGAAAAATGTTCAGGCATGTTATTCTTTAAAATTCTAACCTTGAAGTTAAATAATTAAGTAGCATATGCTCCTATGAATCACGGACACTCCTTGGATTAAACGTGTCACGGGGTCGGACATGTGTCGTGTCTGACACCGACACATATAATTACACCGAATTATGTGATTTTCTCAAATTATTAGCGGTGCCGGTGTGTCAGTGTCAGTATCCATGCTTCATAGTTATGCTCATAGTATGAAGAAAAGATTACAAGAATACATGGCTAGACTATCAAACATTGTATTTTGACTAAAAAATGGTTTAGAAATATCTGTAACTGCGAATAAGAGTTAACTGATAACACATACACAGTCTTTACAAATGAAAAACCATAGTATAATGAAACCAAAAAAAGAACATAGTATAAAGCTGAACATGGTAATAATAATAGTTTTTTCAACTCAAAGCATTGAGAGAGGAGGGTGGCATAAATTACCTAATACATTGTTTACAGTAGCAAGAGTGAGCAATAACACACTAGTGAGCCATTTTTGAAGCTTCATAGTTTCCAATCCAAAGAGACAGATGAAGGAACAGTATAGCGGAAAAAGCGGTACCAAGAATAGGTATGGCAGCTTCAGTTGAGTTGAGGTTGTCCTTTTTTTCTTTGTCTAACACTACATGTGAAAATGAGACTTTTATGTCATCTTTCTCTGTTCCTATGATTTTCCCTCCAATACCAAAACCAAATTAAAAAGTCATTCTTCTTTCTGTCACCACATATCACAATGCTCGAAACCAAAAGTGAAAACGGAGCCAAAAGGTCAAACACGCGTTACTATATCATTATTATATGTCTAATGTACCACTTTTCATGGGTTTCTGCCATTGCTCTTCAGGTACCTCCTATTGAATGAATACATTTATGATTACACAAAATGTTTAGATGAGACGCGCATGTCCCTTGTAGTAGTTTTTTTTATTGAAGAAACTAAAATGAAATTATATATAATCAAATGACTATATTTTCCCCAAGAAGTTTTTAAAATGAGTAAATCACTAAATTAGTCTATGTCTTTGTACCAACTTCTCAACTTGATCTCTGACTCTATTAATAACTCAAAATGGTTCATATCTTTGTCAAACATTTCTCAGAATGGTCCCCAACTCTATTAATATAAAAAGGGAATGATAGAGTAATAATGCAATTATATAAAGAAAATGCTAATAAGTGTTCATATGATACTTGTTAAAAAGTTTAAAATATATAAACTTTATCTTAAAATTTTTGCATTCATTATATAATTGGTCCCACACAAAATATTGCTCTCCTTTATTTCTTGGTAATGCTCCTACTATGTCTTAAGGCTAATGTAATAATAGTCTATTTTGAATTTGGACTATTGATATATTTATTAACTCTCTTTTTTGATCCATTTTGGTAGTTTATGTTAATATATTTATTTATTTTTGAGGAAAATGTTAATATATTTATTAACTCTCTCTTTTGATCCATTTTGGTATTTATGTAATTGATACACACTTACTAACTATTTTCTTTATGCCGAAGACGTATGTATCAAGATTATCCTACATCGGTGCGAACTAAACAGACCCTTATTTGTGAATCTAATGAAAGAAAAGAGATGGTTGTTTTTTATGCCCTGTATTGATCAAAATAGACAAAATTATCAATAATAATAATTAGAATAATGTCCCACATCCGGTAATATGAAGAAATATGCAAAGGCTTGGTTATATAAATAAAAGTCTTGTATGTTAGTATTATATGCACCAATAGTTAGTGGGTTTTGCTATAGCTAAACATTACTTCTTTTTTTTTTTTTGGTCAAGTAGCCTAGTGGCTAGAGCTCACACAATTAAATTGTAGAGAAGTGGGGTGTCCAGGGTTTGAACCCCGGCCCCTTGCATATAATATGCAATATCCCTACCAACTGAGCTAAGCTCACGGGGATCTAAGCATTACTTCTACTATTCAAAATTTGTAATTATCAATTACATTATACAATTTCTTTGTTTCTATATTTCTTTATGGTATCAGACTGAAACGGTCCAACCCCCTCTCCCTCTAAATAAGGACATCGTTCCTAACCCCAGCTGCCACCCTCGCCGCCATGGTCACCGACAACTATACCTCAATCACCAACCTCTATGAACCATCCAAACCACTTGCCTGCATCACCCTTGGCAGTGTAACCAAACTTCTTCCCACCAATTACCTTAATTGGCAACTCCAGGTTGAAGCTTTCCTTGATGGCTATAATCTCCTCAAATACTCAGATGGATCGTTACCGGCGTCGTCCAAAACGATCACAACCACTGCCGAGACTCCAATGACAACAGAAAATCCTGCCTATCAAACTTGGCGACAACAAGATCGCCTCATCTATGGCGCCCTCCTCACCACCCTCTTAAATGAGGTCGCCCCCTGGTTTTTCAAACAAAGACCTCACACGGTCTTTGGACCCTCCTCAAGAACACAACAACCAGTCTACCAACGCCAGTGGGATCATCACCCGTTCTCAAAACAACATTGTTAAACCCATCAAAAAGCTCAACCTTCATGTTCGACCTTATGTCCCATCGAACCGAGCAATATCACTCAAGCCCTTCGTGACCCTGACTGGCGCTCGGCTATGCAAGCTGAATTTGATGCCTTACACAACAATAACACATGGGATCTTGTTAGCCGGTCCTCTGCTCAGAATTTGGTTGGGTGTAAATGGGTTTTTCGTATCAAACGAAATCCGGATGGCTCCACTGATCGTTACAAGGCACGACTAGTCGCCAAAGAATTTCATCAACGCCCTGGATGTGACTTCACATAAACATTCAGCCCAGTTGTTAAACCGGTGACTATTCGAATTGTCTTTACACTTGCAGTTCGTCAAGGATGGTCCCTTCGTCAGCTTGATGTCAACAATGCTTTCCTCCAAGGTACACTCAAGGAGGAAGTATTCATGTTACAACCACCTGGATTTGTCGACAAAACCTTCCCTGATCATATTTGTCATCTCAAAAAGTCACTTTACGGGTTAAAGCAAGCACCTCGTGCCTGATTTACGGAGCTTCAGTTATTCCTTTTATCCCTTGGCTTTGTCAACTCCACTGCTGATGCCTCTTTATTCATCCACCGCAAACCATGTGTTACATTATACTTATTAGTATATGTTGATGATATCATTGTTACCGGGAGTTCTCATGTCGAGGTCTCCACACTCATCGCCACACCCGCCGCTCGCTTTTCTTTTAAAGACCTTGGATGTCTTAATTATTTCTTGGGGGTCGAAGTGATTCCTTCTATTGCGGGCATATTCCTTTCCCAAAGGAAATATATCACTGATCTACTGCATAAATCAGGCATGACAGATACGAAACCAACATCCACTCCATTGTCTGCCACAGATAAGTTACTCAAGGATTTCGGCGATCTCCTACCGTCCCCAACCGAGTATCGAGCGCTCGTTGGAAGCCTCCAATACTTGAGCCTTACTCGCCCAGACATTGCCTTCAGCACAAACAAACTCGCCCAATTCATGCAAAACCCCAGAACGGTGCATTGGACTGCACTCAAAAGAGTGCTCATATACTTGGCGGGTTCATATGACAAAGGCGTCTTCATTTCGACGACCGCCCCATTAAATCTCCACGCCTACTCAGATGCGGACTGGGCAGGCGACAAGGATGATTATATCTCCACCACTGGTTATCTGTTATATCTTGGCAGTACACCCATCTCTTGGAGCTCTCGAAAACAACGTTCTGTTGCTCGCTCTTCCACAGAAGCAGAATATAAAGCCTTGGCTGACACGGCGAGTGAGCTACTATGGGTCCTTTCCCTACTCACTGAACTCGGCCACACTCCAAAAGTCAATCCAGTCATCTATTGTGACAACCTCGGTGCTACCCACCTTAGTGCTAATCCTGTATTTCACTCTCAAATGAAACATATAGACTTAGCCTATCATTTTGTCCGAGAAAATGTTCAAAATGGCAAGTTTTGAGTATCCTTTGTTTCTACCGATGATCAATTTGCTGATATTCTAACCAAACCCCTGCATCGTCCTAGGTTCGATTACTTACTGTCCAAGTTGCATCTCTCTTTCAGACCATACAACTTGCGGGAGGATATCAATAATAATAATTAGAATAATGTCCCACGTCGGGTAATATGAAGAAATATGAAAAGGCTTGGTCATATAAATAAAAGTCTTGTGTGTTAGTATTAAATGCACCAATAGTTAGTGAGTTTTACTATAGTTAAGCATTACTTCTACTATTCAAAATTTGTAATTATCAATTACATTATACAATTTCTTTCTTTCTATGTTTCTATACGATCAACATTATGAATTCTAGACACAGAATATGATCCATTTACATTTTTGTTGATTTGTTATATTCCATGGTATAAACTTCGTACGACTCTGTCTTAATACTCAAAATGAACCATATATTGAATTACTGGGGTTCCATTAAGATATTGGAGTGTAGTTTAATATATTATTTTAGTGTTTTTTTAATGATTCTCAATCATTATAGCACTCTTCTTAGCTTGAAAACTCAACACAACTTGCTCACTTCAGTGTCAAGTACTTGAAGGGTTAATATACGAGTTAATTTCAATATTTTAAGAAAAAGACACTACAATTATGAATCTTTTGGACCACAAACCAATCCCCATTGCATGTGTAACTAGAGAATTCTAATTCATCATGCTTTGAATGTTAAACCATATATGGAAATCCATCCGTACTCCTACTACTATCAGTAATATTCTGTACTCTAAGAATGCAACCATTTGTTCATTTACACACTAATAACATGCATAAGTACCAATTAATATCCAACTAATATTAATTAACCTTCATTCGTAAATATTGTTTATCTGGACTCAAGTGGTTAATGAGTTTCAATTAAAAATGAATCGTTTATGAGAATTTGAGTTCTAATCGTGGCTGAAACAATCACTAGTCGGATTTTACTTACCTTTCGACCAAAATTCTGAACTATTCGAATATATCGTACAAGACTATTTATTGCACAAAGAAAATAATATTTTCAGTCCTAGCCAATATTGACATTTGAAATCAGGATCCTATAATCACGTCCTTTCTATAGTTGTTGAGGAATGATGATATAATCGAAGGTTAAAGCTTTTTTTAGCTGTAAAGTGAGATTAAAGAATAGATGACATGTATGTACATCTTTTATTTGTATGATCTAGAGCTGTAACGCTGTATACAAATTATATCCCTAAAGTCATTTAAAACATATACAGAAAATTGAAACAAATTATGTGCTCAGCAAGTACCTAAAACTAAACTTATAAGGCATAATTTTTACAAATTGTGAGTGAAGTTCAGTTTTTCTTTTCTCAAATAACTCAATTGCTTCTTTCCCTTGTTCCCTTGGTAATTGGAGGCATATCCAGTCTAGCAATGATTCTAAGTCTTTTGCAAAGTCAAGTAAATACCAATCTAACATCTTTGGAATAACAAACTTTGATGTTGAAATTCCAATTGCAGCCTGTAAGTATTCTCTTTTGGCTATTTCTAGCTCCTTCTCAACATGTGATGCTGTGTAAACTCTGAGCTGCATTTGCCAAATTTCATCATGAATCAGCAACAAGACGATACAGATAATGAAGTAATTGAAGTGTGCAGTAAAAATAGGATCATTCACCTTTTCTAAAAGGTTATGTTAAATATCATAATAAACTTAATCTTACTTAACTATTAACTTGTTAGTTTATTTACTAAAGCAATATCGGTGTAAGCTTTCGTAGAAAAAATAGTTTAAGTACACAATTAATCAGACTTTCAAATGGTCAGACCTTAAAATAGAGTTTAGGACATATAATAGATTAGGCTTAGGCCTAATATTTTTAAAGTAGGTCAGACTCGAGCATTATAAAGCTTAACCTAACTTAACCTATTTACACTCCTATCTGAGACGCTACATCAATATTATTTTTATGTCTTTGCGATCACAACACGGCCGTGATTGAGGTACATCTATCATATATTCACTACAGTTATATGCAATATCTAGAATTGTGACAACGTTTAAAACCTTTATAAAATATTAAAAATTGAATTTTAAGCAAGTGATTAACTTACAGCAGGAGATGACCAAGTTCCACAAGAGAGAGCAAATGTGACTAGAGGTTCTGACAATTCCAGTCCATAAGTGCTTCTTATTGTCATTTCATGACTTTTCACTTCCTTTAATAATGTGATCTGTTTGGAATTTAGCTGAAAGAACTAAGAAGCTTATTAATTTTGTATATCTTCCCACCAACAGAAAAAGCTACATTTGAAAAGGACAAGGACAGAACTTACATATTTCCAGTGATATGGAAGCCTTAAAATGCAGTGTTCTATGGTTGTGGCATTTAACAAGGTTCCACCTACATTTATTGTTGCCTGAATAACAAGAAAACCGCATTAATTAATGAGCAAAAAAATTAATGTTGTCGTATGCTAAACTTGGAAAACAAACAAAGTAAAACCACACCTTCTGCATCAATGCAACAACCATTTCAGGACTTTCTGGTATGCCATTTTCTATGAAAGCCTGAAACAAAGCAGAACTTTTAATAAGCCATTACTTTCGGATTGAAGGCATATCTGGTGTCCGACATGTGTCAATGCCGAACACCGACATGACCGGTAAATGTGGATATTTTCAATTATTCAATTTTTCGTAAATTACTATCAATGTCGACATGGTGTCCGTGCTTCACAACCATTGCTGATATTCAAAATTAAAGTTGACTGAAAACAGTAAAAAATAAATACATATTTTTAGAGTGAGATTACACTAGATATTTTTCTAGTAGGAAAATTTGACATACATTCATCATACACGAGTTATATATGTTGATCCAAAATGCAAGCTTCTCTTGGTGGTTGAGATTCTCAATGTTAACACATGTTAGTTGTCTCAGAAGAATTCTGCAAATTTCAGAAAATTAGAACACCTAAACAATTAATTAATACAAGGGTCATAAAAAAATTAAAGTAATAATATAAGAGTTTGAATTTGATTAGAATGTAACATACTTCAACCGATGTAGTAGAAACAAAGACTTAGCAGTTTGTGTTGGATTGAAAGATTCAGCTTCAATAGTTGCACATAATTGCTTGTATGGACCAATATCTTTCTTTCCAACTTCCAAGATACCATAAGGATCCAAAAACTCTGTTCCTTCAATGCAGTTTTTAGATTTTAGAGGCCTTAAAGTTGGTGTACTCATTCTCAAGAGAATGCTAGTTAAACACTTAAGAATATTCTCAGAGATTATATTTGGACTTTCATCTCCTTGTGGTGTTTCTTGTAGACGATGATTTCTTACTTCAACAATTGGTTTGTTATTCAGCCTTAGTTCCTGCTGCTGCAAAATGGGAAAACTTTCATTCATTGAAACGAAAAATTCTTCAGTTTTTGAGTTACTAGTAAATGGTTTTAAAATGCGGTCTGTAACTGCAACTGCGGCAATTTTAAGGTTTCACAACTACCATTTCCGATTGTATCAACCAGATTATAAAGTTTTGCAGCATAACCACAATCACGAATTATGTTGTAGTAACTGATGCTATAACACAAACTGTAAACTATTTTTACACATGGCAAACCTGTTTTTTAGGAGGTTCACAATGTTTCTGTAGTGATTTATTGTCAACTGGAATTTTCTTAATTGGAATTTTTGCCATTTCGCCTTTACATATGGATCGCTTGCTGCTCTTGAAAGAATGAGCAAATGATTGAATCTCTTTTCTTTGTTTATCATCTGGTAAGACAAAAAGGGGATACATGAAATCAGGGACAATATTCTTGTCACATAATGTACTATAAATCACGGTGAAGCAACACTGTGATTTTGTCGAAGCTTCAAAGTGTAGTGTTCGCTGAAATCAGTGCGGCACACTGTCATTTTATTGAACTCACTGTCAATCCAAATATGCACATACTCAATTTTGAAATAGATTGATCATAATTGGTATGTTACAAAATTGATTATTGGATTGGACTAGTTACTCACTAGGAAGAATAGTTTTAGGCCTAGTTGAAAATGTTGCAGCATGATCCAATTTTGTACTATCATTTGCATTGTTCGCAGGAGCTGCTTCTGAATGCTCCAGTTTCATCTTGGAGGATGACATGTAAACTGCTTCTTGATGCAAATCCTGCCTAAAATGTAAGACCTTCTCTTCAAGCCTAACTATTTCTTCTTCCAGTACTGCCACTTCAGCCACAAGTCCAAGTGTCTAGAGTTTTTATGAGATAAAAATCATCACTCAAATACTCAATTTCTAGACTATAATAATATTGAAGGCGCGTCTTATGTCTGACACCGACACATATGATTGCATTGAAGTATTTAATTTCCTCAAATAATTATCAATGTCAACGTGTCAATGTCGTGTTCCGGTGTTTGTATCGGTGTTTCAGAGATAAAGAGAAAAAATAGAAAGGGAGAGTGATTTTACTAACATAGGGAGGGAGATAAGGAGGAAGACGAGGTAAGGCTCCCAAAGGCCTATTCAGAGCTCTCTCCAATGCCTTGTGAATGTTCTCCTCATGCCTAAGCTTCTTCTTCAACTTGTCCACCTGAAAGTTCAAAAAATTCATCTCAGTTTCAAGTTAGAAGCAAAGAAAATGAATGAAACAGAAGAAAAAAACAAGGACATTAACATTACATCTTGTTGCAAAGCCAATTTTCTGTCTTTGCTTGATGTTTTTCCACCTTTAACTGCATTTCTAATGCCCCTTTGAGAGTTTTGACGAATTCTTGGATCTTTGTTTAATGAAACTGAAGTCATGGCTTGTGAATTGTGATGAGACCTGTTACATGAACATGATCATAATTTAATAATAATATCACTGTACAAACCGTTTTTCAAAAAAATTGTTTGAGACATAATAAATGTACCCTTTTATGAGTTCTGACTTTATCGAAAGTTTAATTACTTTTCCATGTGACATTGAAGCTTACCAAACCTTCTTTCTGTTGTCTTAACAATATTTTAAAAGCCTCAAGTGAATAATAATGATTCAAGAAGAGACTCAAACTCAAATTTGACAAGGAATGAAGTGTCATCATACCCTCAAGTTGATAATTGATTCATTTACTTCCACCTATATAGCTTTAAAAGGAAAATAATAATTTCATAATTTATCTATTAATATGATAGGGATATAATAATTATAAAGTGTTGCTTATAACTTTGTTTAAAAAATAGGGTAGGGACAAAAAAGAACTCATCCAAGCTGGAATGGAACGCAAGCTCTAATTATAGAAAGATGGGGGGGGCAGTGTAACAGAAGCAGAAGGCTCCAATCAAAAAGGTGTATATCATATGTCATAATCAACCAACGTGTGCTTTCATTTGATGCGCGTCCTATAAATTTAATTAACTTTTACCTTAACCCCAACGTAACACTCTTCTTTTTACAATAAAAAAATGTATCTGCTCATTCAAATTAGCAGCGGACATTAGTTACGAATATCTTTACATCTGCAAAGTTGATGAGCTAGTCATTGGTTGGATTGAAGTTGACTTGTCAATCTAAATGAACGATGTGATAAGACCGAAAATGAAACAATGTCGGAGTATACGATGTTAAGATACGGTGTTGGAAATCTTATGTCCAAATAATATATTTTATTTAGATTTTTTAGAAACTATCTTCTTATCCTAGGATTGTTCATTTGTTCTGTACCTAAATATTAATGAAAGAGAAATATGATGGGTGCTGGTAGCCTTGCCAGTTAACTATGTAGTGATCTAGTGATACCAAATTGAAAGAAAGGGATGGTTTCTGTTAGGCAAAAGCTGCACAGTTCACATGCTTTGCCACCTAAACCCTTTTACCCTCTTTTGTGGTCATTGTTAAGTAAATTATTGAATTCAATTTCTTGAAGAAAAAAAGTTGTAATGTGATTACCTCCAAAAATCAAGGAATAATTTTTTTTGAAAGCATAGTATTTACACATGTATCAAACTAGGATTTCCACCGTGCGTTGCACGGGCGAAATTTTTTTATAGTGGCATTGCCCAAAGATTTCAATAAATGTAACACATCGAATAATCCTGTAGTGAACTATGATGATAAATAATGTATCATCAACTTAACAATGAGTAATTCATCAATTGACACATAATTAGGTAATGCGCCTAAAATTACAACCAAAATCGCCAAATAATGGAATTGTTATATCAATAAGATTCTGTTTCAATAAGGAAAACAAATATTCCAACCTTTGACAAAGAGTTCCAATTACTTGAATGAAATTACATAACCATGAACATATATGTTCAAATAACTACATAGATTAAAAGTAACAGCAAACACTTTCCAACACTTGAAAACACCAAGAATCTACCAAAAAACTTTCATCCACAGCGGCGCATCAATGGTATACCGCTCGAAGAGTAAACTACAAAACAAACAAAGGTTTTTCATTTTATAAATGTATGTTGTATAGTAAATAGGTGACATGAAACTTAAAAATGATAAAAGTCAAACCTGATATGTTAATTCCTACAGATTATCAAAAACCTCCGGAAAAACGACATTGATAGTAGAGTTGCATGGATTCCCATCTTCATCCAAGATTAGCATTTTCAACCCTTTTTTGGTAGTTACCCTTGATACAGCAACATACAACTGCCCATGTGTAAACACAGGGTGAGGTAGATACAATCCAACCTTTGACAATGATTGTTCCAGACTCTTGTTTATTGTCATAGCAAAGCACAATGATATAGGAAATTGTCTTCTTGAAAATTTGAATGGAAACTCTGAATCTGAATTAATAGATTTTGAATTCTGTATTAATTCTTGAAAAATAATTTCCTTAAACAATCTTAAATTGTCTCATTAAAATGTGATTTTTTTTATCTCAACCATTTGATTTTTAAAGAAAATGATTCTATAATTCAGAATTTGATTGAGAGATAAATAAAATATGATCAAATTCAGAATTTGATTGATAAGTAAAAATTTTAGAAAATGATATATAACCATTTTAACCGTTCGCTTTTAACCGAAATTTATTAACCACTTGATTTAACGAAATGTAAATGCATGTGTATGAAAATTGTAAAAAACACATGTCATGTAAGTGTAGTTCCGTTGGTAGCTCTGTAAACATTGATAGCATGTAGGATTTGAATTCTAACTTTGGATATTCCACCACTTTACATGAATTTCCCACCTATACTAGTAACTTCATAAATAATCATATTTTTAATGAATTTTTTTATTTATGTCTTAATAGAAGAGTAAATAGGCAATTACCCCCTCGAAATTGTAAGTTTCGTCAATTACCCCCATGACGTTAACAAAACTCAAATTACCCCCCTGAAATTGTACAACGTTAATCAATTTACCCCTCCGTCAAATTCTTCTGTTAGTTAACATGACATTTTGCAATTACCCCCCTGAAGTTTTACACTTATGTGCAAAATGTCCTCTGAACTTGAAAATTTATATTATTTTTTTCTTATCCTTGACTCAAACTTGAAGAAATAAAAATCTACAATTTATTTTTAGGTATAGATTTCATACATTCAAAATAAAGCAAGTAATTAAGATTTAATTACTACTATCCAAGGAAAAAAATTAATTTGTACATAACAAGATAATTTGGTAATTAGTTTGCCTTTGTAAAAAAGATAATTTGAAAATTAGTTGCAGCTGATTAACCATGGAGTCAACACGTCATTGGTCGAAAATATGAAGATTGGTGTTGAAGAAATTCTTCAACCTTCCAATGGAAGAGAAGAAGAAGAAATTTTGGCAAACACCAAATGATATGCAATGATTTTGGTTAGTTGTTTGTTGTATCTGATGAACAAAGCTAGAATGGGCAAACATGTTCTACATTAACACTTTGCCATTAGACTCAAGGCATCCACATCTAATTCATAGTATTCCCACACTATTTAGGTATGGAACAACAATCTCAATTTATGTGTCCTTAATTAAACATTATTGATGTTGGTGATTATAAATTAGATTTTGTTGTTTCATTCATGTTGGTGATTTTTATTTATTCAAGTTTGAGTCAAGGATAAGAAAAAAATATATAAATTTTTAAGTTTGGGGGCATTTTGCACATAAGTGCAAAACTTCGAGGGGTATTTGCAAAACGTCATGTTGACTAACAGAAGAATTTGATGGAGAGGTAAATTGATTAACGTTGTGCAATTTCAGGGGGTAATTGAAGTTTTGTTAACGTCAGGGGTAATTGACAAAACTTACAATTTCGGAAGGGTAATTGACTATTTACTCCTTAATAGAACTATCATTTGGACCCATCATCGATGTTTGACTAAAAAATTACGTGGCAGTTGAAACATCATGAAATTTGCAAATATTTTATTTTGATTCTGCCATTGACAATCTGGTGTTTGTCGTTCTTTTTAACTACTATCTTTTGGATAGATCTTCATTCTATTTATTGGCTATAAACAAAATAATTAAGACAGACGTAGAGTACTATATTATCACAATTCACAAGTAGTTGCCACATACGCGTCAAATATGAAATATCTATTTGATATGTTTACAAGTAGTGTACTAAACTAAACAAAAGCTTAGCTGAACTTTTTAAAACGTCACTATTTTTTTGGCATACATTAAAAACTTGTTTGGATTGAGAAAGCTAACGAAAAGAGGTTACATAATAATATACGAAATCGCACATGAAACGGCAATTAGATTATGATGGACGGTTGGGAAGATATGAAGAGAAAGCTAAAAGCTTGTGTTTCAAACATGAACAACCCTTATGTCCCCATCCACTACCACATGAATGTGACTCCAAATCACAAGTTCACGTTAGACGTATCTTGTTGGGAAATTAATTGAAATTTATAAACAAACGTAAGTGAAAAGAGGACGGGGCATTTTTTTTTAATGAAAAGAGGACTAGATAATTAGCATCCACTATATTATATCTATAACAGTATATAAACAAGAATACACTCTTTTCAGTTAGGTTTTAATGTTCATTTTGCACAACATTTGTAAATTCAATTAAAGTTATGCTTCCGTTTATTTTCTTGTTATCTACGTTATATGTATACATTATGGTTTTTGTTGTGATAAGAAGACGTGTCTCTTAAAAGACATGGAAAACACAAATTAAAATATCCATTAAAGTTATTGAATTTGGTTGATTTTTCATAGACTTAAACACACTTTTCACCCCCTAAGTTTCAAAAAGTAGCGATTTTGGCCCCCTATTAAAAAAAATGGCAAAAGTGACCCCTCATGTTTAGCCCCTTTTGCAAAACATCAATTTTGACTTGGTCAAGCTTACATGGCACGCCACATAACTCAAAAAATTGTCAGGTGTGTATTTTTTAAGTTAAAAAAAATAGAAAAATCCACGCGTGTATTTACAGAATTAAAAAAAATAAATAATGAAAAGATTAATTGAAGGGAGCACGTGACAATCATCTTCCTCATCTAAATCTTTCATATTCTTCATCCCTTTCTTAAACCCAAAACCCAAATAATGAATTCAACTCCACTGCCACACGACAATAACAAGGCTTCAAACCCAGAACCTATCTTCCTTTCTACTTCGATTCTTACTCCAACGTAAATCAGAATAAATAATGAATCCAAAATCAAAATGAATCTTGGTAATCATCATTATTACTCATAAATCAGATCTTCCCAATACTCAATTCCTTTAAGTTTAAAAATAAATAATCATTATTACTTCTT
>Ga0315915_1001309_pt1 | contig 29811 bp, 13 predicted proteins | sample MpolbnodulesMG_FD_207738 | JGI IMG/M metagenome (GOLD analysis project Ga0315915, IMG submission 207738) | Medicago polymorpha root nodule microbial communities from Los Angeles, California, United States - branched nodules | ecosystem: Host-associated > Plants > Roots > Nodule | place: USA... | reverse complement strand
AAGAAATTCATAATTAACATTGTTCAAAATTCATTTCGCAATTCCTCTTTCTTTTTGTTTTTTATTTTTTATCATTTGTCATGACTGGGAGGAAGGTTAAACTTGCATACATAGCCAATTCATCGAGCAGGAAGGCAATCTGGTAAGAGATTAGTCGTTCCTTATTTTCATTAAAGCGTGCATTAGCCTTGCAAATTATATATATGTTACCCTTAGATAATGATTAATGGTATGAAAATGATTTAGGATCATCAATTAAAATTGATGCTTTCATATATTCTCTTCGAGTTATCTCCTCAGTAGTAAGATATTGAATTTAAACAAACTCAAGGGAGTTCAAATTAAATCTCATCTTAGACAATTATAAAATGATCATTATAGTTTCACTTTATTTTATTTTTTTGGTAAATAAAAACTTCTCTCTATTTTATTTTATTTAAAAAAATAATATTATTTCTACCTCTAACAATATATGTTTTTCAATAGGTTTACTAAAGAAGGTCAATGAAATCAGCACTCTTTGTGGGATAGAAGCATGCGCAATAATCTTTGGTGAAAACAATGCTCAACCAAAGGTTTGGCCACCAGGTCCTGCAACAACAAATGTGTTATCCAAGTTCCTACACTTGCCTGAAATCGAACGAAGCAAAAATATGGTGGATTTGACAGCTTACTTAAACCAAAGTATAGCGAAATCTCAATTGTTGTTGAGGAAACAAATGGAGGCAAACAAGAAGAATGAATTCGCCCAATTTATTACTAAAGTATTTAGTACTGGACAATATCGTCCCGAGGATGTGAACGTGAATGAACTAAATGACCTGACGGCCTTTATAGATGACAATCTGAAGGAAATTGATTGGAGGTTGCAATCGGCGGAAATTCAATCTCAAGAGGAAGCTGGAAATGGAGCTGAAGATATGAATGGAATAGGGAATGAGGGTAATATGGGTGATGCATCAGGGCTGGTGAATGTAGGAGATATGCAAGCTAATATGGGCCATGGTGCTGAGGTCCAAGGTTTGGATAGCAACATGAATTATGGCATGGAAAGTGATTATCAAGATCCACCTTGGGACTTCTCCATGTTAGCATTTCATGATGTTAATACGGACATAAATGGTCTTTGGTCTAACTAGATCATAGTTGTATTGCAAATTTATGCTCTTTGTGTGTGTGTCTTTCAAAGTATGTGTTTGTGTCTTTCAAGTTTATGCGTCTTTCAAAATTTATGCTCTTTGTGTGTGTGTCTTTCAAAATTTATGCTCTTTGTGTGTGTGTCTTTCAAAATTTATGCTCTTTGGGAGTATGTGTTTGTGTCTTTTATTGTTGGTTTTTGTTTGTATTGTTTCAATGTCTTTATTTTTGCATTGTGTACTTGTCCAACATTGATGATCATTTTATCATCAATGCAATTAATAGAGTTTATTTGTGTGGTTTCCTTATTTTATGGTGACTCCTAATGACTTGGTCAATTTATTTAGTTACATAAAATTCAGGGAAAAATAAAGGATTTATTGTGTTTTTCTCATTAACAACATGGATATTGAGTAGTAGTTATCTTACGAAATTTTTTTACATTACTTACATCTCAATCGAATTGTGATTTTTCAAGGAGTTAAGACAGAAAAAAAAATTGAAAAAAGAAACGTTTGTATGTAAGCACCCATTCATAAACAACTTATCCTTAAATATGGTTCTTTTATCTATTAGTACTAAAAGATTCACTCTTAGAGTAAGATAATTTTAAATCACACCACCTCGCTTCACATTTTATCTCGTGTAAGATTTTTGATGTTGTTTAGTGAACAAAGAAGAAAATCTTGATTTAAGGATGAGTCTCTTGCAATAAGAGAGAATGATGAAGAATAATAATACATAATAATATAAAAATATCAAGACATTTATATAACTTTCAAGAAACACAACTATATAAAGACTTAATTAATAACTATGGAAGCCTTTAAAATCTCTATATTTTATAGGCATATAAACTAGAGCTACACCTAAATATCTCTATATTTTTTTATAATCAATCACTAACATTAAATACTTCTAGATTTTTCCATATGTTGTAAGGTAAATCCTTACAAATGGTATAAATAAATTAAGCTATATAATCAAGAAACATTTTGCCAATCAAGTAACAAGTTTCTTAGAGCAATTTGAGAATTCTCTCTTTCTCTACCTATCATTATGTTCCTGAGTTAGGTAACCTATGAGAAACGAAGAAAACAAAATTCATTTCATTTTGGATCAAAATCAAAAGCATAGAGACACAAAAAAAAGTCCTATTATATATACTAAAGTCCACAATTTGGTCTTGTAGTAACATGAATCATGTATTTGTTTATCTTGTAGCAACATGAATTCTAAGAAAGTGATAGCTTAGTGCTAATTTCCTTGGTCTCTCTGCAATGATCAATCTTACCATCATTGGTTCCATATGTGTGACTCAAACCTAGTTGCAAATCAGGCAATAATCTTTTCTCGTCTTTATGTACTTTCTCTTGATTCAACTGCATAACAAATAATTATATGAATGCATTGATAAAGGAAGAACAGATTAAGTGAACAAATAGATTCACTAGATTTTCTTTATTTTGTTAAAGCCTAATGTTACCTTGATCCGAAATGGGGCCTCAAAATGTAACAATAAACTTGTGGAAGAGTTGCAAGGTTCTTTGGACTTCAATAGATATTCTGTGTTATTTGTAATAGTACTACTTGTGTTGTTCCATTCAACTTTCTCAATAGGTTGTGACCAAGTTTTAGAAGTTACATTGGAAAGTAGCCTTTTGAATTCCGGTTGATGAATATTGTTCATGATTTCAAATGGTGACCAATTTTTCTCTTCAAGAAATTGGGTTGGTGTCACGGGTGCAAATCTGAAAGGTTGATGATTGAAATGCCAATGTTGGTGCCTAGAGATCAGAGAGAGAGATTAATTGCAAAAAGGATTACTATAAAATCAAATCAAATAGTAAAAACTTCACAAAGTTCATTTAACTTAATTTAAAGTTTTAAAATGGTCTTTTAATTTATTTTTTCGTGTCAAATTAGTCATTTACCTTTATAAATGTGTACACCATTGATCCAACTTTCATTTCTTTTTTTACTTGAGCAACATTTGTGACAAATTTGTGCATATAATCATTGACTTTAAATTAAGTTAAAGGACGTATACTGCAATTTTGCTTATTAAGTATAACAATTGTGTTATCTTCACACACAACTGTACATATATTGTATACCACTATTCACAGACAAATACTCGTGAACTTTATTTCATGATTAATACAATTAAAATATATGGTTAATTTCATTTAGTAGATGGTAGGATATCATGTATTGAACACTAATATTTTGTCAAAAAAAAATGTATTGAACACTAATATGTTGACACAACATTGTTTAAAGAATCGGTTGCCTATTTGGTGCGCCGGGGTATCCTATCAGACATTGTTGTTGGTTGTTTGTTAGGGTGCGGCGATGTCGAGACTTCTCAGCATTTATTCATTTCTTGTGAATTTTACGGTACTCTGTGGTTTAAGGTTCGGTCGTGGCTTGGTGTCTCAGGTCCAGACCCCTTTAATGTATCAGATCATTTCTTTCAGTTTACTCATTCAGCAGGTGGTGTTCGAGCAAGGCGGTCGTTTATGCAACTTGTATGGTTGTTGTGTGCGTGGATCATTTGGAATGACCGTAATCAAAGGTTGTTTAACAATATGGGTAGTTCCATTGATAAGTTGTTGGATAAAGTAAAGCGGTACTCTCTTTGGTGGCTTAAAGGTAGTAATGTTGTTTTTGTTTTTGGTTATCATTTGTGGTGGTCGAGTCTCATGGCTTGTTTGGGTCTTGGCTAATTTTTGATTGACTTTGTATATCTGTAATTATTTGGGGTCTCCTTGGTACATCTTGTACTTGGGAGAGTCCATGGTTTGTTAATATATAAGTTCCATTTTTGATTGTTAAAAAAAACATTGTTTATTTATTTTTATTTTTTTTGTTACATTATTTATTCAGTATTACATGATTAATATAGTTTAAATATATCCATTGAGTTACAACAAAGTTATATTCATTAATAATAGTCAATCACATATTTAAACTATGTTTACCATATGTAATGAGGAAACGTACTATATTGTGTGTCAAAAAACCATTATGCTCAAATGTACATCCATTAATTACCATCTACAGCTACTAAGTATCATCAACAATTTATTTGAAGTGTGTAAACCAATATATAATAAAGGGTGAAACATGTATATGATGTTGGTGTCAAAATTTGTGTCAAAATACCATATTTTGTTAAATAATTGTATTGAATTAAGTATCACTTAAATTGTAGAACCAAGGGAAACAATATGAAAGGAATGTAGATTAATTACCTTGAATCATCATGATGAGTTGAGTTTGTATGTGAATAATTACGTGATAGGGAGAAGGAAGGGCATGGCTGCAGGAGAGTTGGCTCATTGTAACTACTTGATAGAATAATACCACCATTACCCATCTTAAAATGTTGACTTAGATCGAGTTTCTGAGATCTTCCTACTTCTTGTGTTGACCTTTGTGTTTGGCATAGTACTGCGAAGCATATATTATTATTTTATTAAGTAAAAAACTATATACATAATAGCAATGGGTACATTAAACCAAATACAAAAATTGTTATAAATACATTTCATAGGACGATGGAGTAAAACATTGGTTATATTTCAATAGTTAGCTCCTTTTTAGATATTGTTGTTTTGTTATGTTGGTAGAGACTTTGGCTTTGGGTTTTTCTTTGGTATACCTTTTGTTGCAATTTTGCATGTAGTTTTTTTTCTTTGGTTGAAAAGCTAAAGAGAAAGGAAAACAATACAAAAAGAAGGTCCATGATGCCGGTCGGAGGGGAGTGGTGGAAGAAGAGACCAATGCTAGAAGAAGTTCCTAGCTTATCTAAGAAGTCAGCACAACTATTTCTTTTTTCGAGAGTGTGAGAAATGCAAAATCTTGAGAAGTTTTTGACGTCTTGTATCAAAGTACATTAACACTAAATAGAGTTTTTTTTTTTAACAAGAGTTTATTTTCTTTTCAATGTGCCATAACAAAATGGTATACTAGAGTGAAAGACCAACATCTCTTGTGTGTGGTATGCGCTCTTTCTGCGGTTTTGGATGTTTTTTGGGCTTTTTTGTTGTGTCTCTTGTCTTGGTATTTTATATTGATGGATTATACTACCCCTTTACTCCCAAGTTTTTAATCTATTTCTTTTGATATTCAAAAGAAATTCTAAACCACATCTTCATGAATTAGAAAACTACTATATCATTGACCAAAAAGAAAAGAAAACTACGATCCAAATCCACCAAAATATGCCACGAACCATGAACAAGAGGGTTAGTCACAAATTTTATTTTTTTTTGGGTCAGGTAGCCTAGTGGCTAGAATTCACCTTATAAGATGAATAAGTGGGGTGTCCGGGGTTCGAACCCCGACCCCTGCATATAATATATAATGCATTGTCCTACCAACTGAGCTATGCTCACGGGACAGTCACAAAAATATTTACTATAAAGTAAATATTAAAACTCAATGGTCATATTCAAAGATTTTGTGGAAAAAGGAAAGCGATTTGTCTTACTCCTGGTGATGCTAACCCTAAATTCTTCCTTCCTCACTTTGTTTAAACAGGAACTACTTACACCTCAAGCTTATCTGTTGTCTACCCTTTCCTTCTTAGATTTTATTTTTTGGGAAAGATTTTGGCAGAAAGAAAAGAGATGGTGCACATAATATAGGCTCTCAATTAATAAGAAGCAAGTGCAATTTCTGAATATCAAAAGCATCAATCCTTCTGCAAAATTTTGATAACAATTTTTGAGAAAAAGAAAATTGATAACATTTAAATTTTGTATTCAGTTTTTTGGATGGTTCTTACCTTGTCCGAACTCGCCAAGTTTCTTGCTTCGATACATCTGAAATGAAAACTGAATAATCATTAGATTATTTTGTGGGAAAGCATTAAATGTAATAAATTTGGCTTATGGAAAAAGAGTTGTTTGAAATGAAACTAATTTTGCAGATTTTTTTTTATCTTAATCCTCTAATTTCTGGAGAAAGGATATCGTAGTAATGCAGAATTCAAGAGACAAATAAAGTTTGGCTAAAAATTAGTTTATCGAGAAATAAAGAGAGATAACCACTTGAACTGAATACTAATCTTGAGGTGAACTTAACAAAAAAAAACATACTAACTTACAAAAGGGACTATTTTTTTAACCTAAAAAAGTTAAGTGATTATTGATCATCTTAAACTTCAATTTGTTGTGGTACCTGCAAGTGAGACTTGACATGAGCAATGTTGAGTCCTCTCACATTCATTAGCTGAAGCACCAACTTAGGTGTTGCTCCTGCATCAGAGTTCAACCAAATATATTAATTTTCACTATATATGATCATTATAAGTAATCTTAGCATTTATAACAAATGAAATGCTTACTTTCTAGACCACCAAGTCTGTCAACAGCATGCAAAAAAGAATGATGAAGCTCAGGAGTCCACCTTAACCTAGGCATCTTGGATCTAACATAATGTCTAACTTTGCCTCTTCTTTCATTATTACCTTCAACATTTTCCTTCTCATTCTCATTCTCCTCAAGTGTTGCTTCATGGTTGTTATCTTCACTTGTAGCTTCTTCATTCAAATCAAAGGAAGACCATTTTTTAGAAGAACCAGATGAATTACTACTTTCCTCAACCAGCTGCTGGTCCTCATTCTGATTGTTATGAATCTCATGTCCATCTTCTGACATGTTTGTAGCTAGCTAGTTGCACGGGTGATCACCTCCAATGTCACTAATTAATATATATAACTATTTTTGTCGTCTGCAACAATGTCTGAAACAAAAAGGAAATATTTTAATTTAATGTTGATCCAAGTGATGATGTGAGGACAGGCTGTATATTTTCTCTACAACAATCACTAAACTTTATAACTCTTAAAATAGAACTGCGCAAAATGTCATAAGATGATGGTATAGTAAAAAGGGTCGTCCATTGCACTAAATCTCCTGTATACGCAGGGTCTAGAAAGGGGTCGGTAACAATGAAAATCAGTTATTGGCAAAAGAAACACAGCTATGCATTCCTATATTACATTTTCTTTTTAGAGGTGCATTCTTATATTACATATATACATATAAATATAAGTAGCAATTTCCTATTACCTAAGTATATAAAGAAGGAGAATGCAACCAACATCTCTTCCTTGAAGCTTAATTATGTGAAAATCTAAGGTTTAGATCTACATATTTAAAATATTATACTAATCAAGTTACTAAATCTTCATGATCATATACACATATATAAATGGAAAATTAAGAATTTAAATATAAGAATCTACAAGTATTGATTTTGATCTAACAAACAGGAAAAAGGATTGAAATAATTTGAAACACCTGACAAGCTAATGTTTATAAACCCATACTTGTTAATTTAGATCCATATATATTATGTATATGAACAAGGTATCCCTAAGTTTGATTTTTTACTAGAAACATGAGTAGAAATATGACCGCATCCATGAGGAGAAAGAATTATTCAAAAGACAGTGCAACTCATCATTTATATCATACACAAATTAAACACATCTTGATAAGATTAGAAAGAAATTAATACATAAACTTCAGAAGAAAAAATTTAGTGAAATTTTCTCTCTGAGGACAGTATAAAAGTTATGAATTGACTAAGAAATCTTCAACAAGTTGAACTTGGAAGAAACATATATATGAAGAAGAAATAAAGTTAATGATCCTAATTAAGAAGAAACTCCTCTAGATGGAAAGAAACAAATAAACAAATATCATATATAAAAGACTTAAAAATATGATGGGATTTCCCCTTTGTTTTCCCCCCTTAATTCTTAAATAGTACTAACCATCGATCTAAGATAATGATTACTTTTCCAAGCCTATTGATATTTGATCACATGTACTTAATTGTGTGCAATTGCATAAACCAAACAAATCTTCAATCAGACATCTTGGATATGCTGCTAAATCTTCTTTGATGGGTTGAAGGGTATGTAAAAGAAAGGGATGGAAAAGAGAGGAGTTTGAAATTGATATACCTGATTTTGAGATTACTACTTTTGGTATATAATTCATTCAGCAGCAGAGTCAATAGTCATCAATTTCAATAAGTATATAGTAGATAGACTATTTTGGTTTCTAAGGAAAAAAAAGAAAATATATATTGAAAAGAATATATCAAAATTGGGACAGGCTACTTGTTCTCTATAAATAAATATTATTGTAATAAACCTACATAATGGATACAGATGAGGCTGGTCCCTTTAGTGTACTATTGGAAATCATGTGACAACTACCACCCTTTTTCTCAATTCCACCACCCTTCCTATCTGCTCTCAGTTCTGTCTCTCTTACTTGCACATATGTTATAATATTGGTGGAATTCAAGATCGAGTGATTAGTTTCACATCAACTATAAATAAGTTAATATGGCACGTAACAAAAGTGACCTGATATTTAATGTCTTAAAATTTTTAACGCATCCCTGAATTTTCCAACAAATATATTTCTCTTGCATGATTGTGATTATCTTAATTTGTTGACCTTATGTTAGATACATATAAAATACCGGATGCTTCTAATAGACTTCTAAGAAAATAGTTCAAATGCGGGTTATTGATATAATAGGTAAAATTCTATGAAAGTTTTATTGGTATATATCAAATGTACGTAAGAGTCTCACATTGTATGAAAAATTAGATGGCTTACGATTTTGGATGAAGATGTGGTATTCTCTCTACTTGTGTTGTTGCTCTAGATCCTCCAGACTTCCCTTAAGACCCAACAGTAGTATCATAGCTAATGGTTTGCTTAAAGGGGACTGACTTATTGTATTTTAAATCTTTCAAACAAAGATTGTAAGACAGTGTGTCTCGTTGATGTTTTTATCGAAAATCTTTTCAACAAATTGGTTGTTAGAAAAACTTGTCTCGTTGATATTGTGTGTTAACAATGATGCAAATGTATAATAAAAAAGATTTCGCTCGGCGGGGAACAATCTCAAATGATGGATGGACTCACGCTTAAAAGAAAAAACAATTAGAATATCAAGTTTGAGTAAGAAGTCTCACAATACATGAAAAAGTAAATGTTGTTCAACATTTAAGCAGAAGAACCTATATATACGTACCTTTTTTTTTAGTGAAGATACAGATGGGTATCTAAACCCAAAGTTGGCCTAAGAGCCGAGCGGCTCAATTTAGGTTTTAGGCCTAAAAAATTTGTGTTAAAAAAGCTCAAATTTTTTTAATTTATTACAAATATATATAATATGGTACAAAGGCTATATATGTTTGACTAGCTTAGTTGGTCAAAGTAAGGGCATCACGACTTTGTCATACAGGTTCAAACCTTACACTCAACGAAATTTAACCTTTTTATTATTTTTAAATTTTAAAAGAGTTCATTATAAAATTTGCTTTAAATCTTTATATATATTGAGTTGGTCTTATGTGGTTACTCTTAATCAGCCAGATATAATGATTCCTCATGCTCCTCTCAATCATCACGACCCAAAAATTTAATATAATATTACTGTAAATTGATAACAATGTAAACATGCTATAGCATGCCCATGAGCCATTGGAACAGAACCATTGTCCATATATATAAAATACCTGATATACATATTTTGTCTAATTCACCAAGATAACTATAATGTAGGTGCAAGTAAATTGTGGGGCCAATTATCAAGATTTCAATTTTCTTCTCACCTAAACCAAGACTTTTTTCCTATTTAATTTTACTTTTTCCTTAATAATAAATATAACACATGTTTCCATAGGCTTCTTCCGCATGTGAGTGTAAATGTGACGTTTAATATTTAGCATGTTGGAAGAGTATTACCAAGTGGACAACCTTATATATAATGCAGCTAGCAATGTAAACATTTTATAACAGTCAATTTTGATGGTAAATGTGCATAAAAAGGACATGTGTATATTTTAGATTTTGGGGTACTTTCATAGCAATTGATGGCAATATATAATATCGTATATTCGCACATTTTACAAACTATGATTGATTTTTCAAATTGCATGAGCTATGACTTCAGGAATCTTGACTACAACACTTGTGGACTTCCATGCATGAGGAGAAAAAATAAACATTATTATATTTAAAGATTTGTACACTCATGCATCTAATAGTATTGTTTAAAATTATTCCTAGCTGGTCCAAAACATTATTGGTCAAGAAATACCTCTCACATTGCAGAATTTAATACTGCAGGTTGATTATTAGATTAGTAGTTATCCACATAATCATTTACTTCACCTTTTAAGCAAAAAGTTTATTGTTGTAAAGAGAATGATTGTGAGAAGCTGAGGATTCTTTAACAAAGTGTTTGACAATTGGATTAACTTTCTTTTATAGGCAATCAAGAAACTAAAAGGGGGGAAGGAAGTTGAAATTTTCATCAACTATGTTGACTTATGATGCACCAACCTCTTTGAATTTGAATACATCAACCATGTTTGGATTTCATTGTCTTTTCAATCACAGATATTTTCACACCTATGTTTCATATACATTAAGCTTACTTGTTAGAAAGGTAAAACTATAAATCTAAGAAATAATGCTAATGTTAGAGTTAAAAAGTCTAGTTAAAAGCTTTCCAACTTCATGCAAAACTTTATATTTCAAAGTTTATTTTAGGCCAGCTTAACTCAAGATATCTAGTTAAGTAAGTTAAATTTAAATGTTTTTAAACGTCAAATGAGTTAAATGACTAGAGTTCGAGATACGAAAACACCATGATACTAACACCTTGTAATATACTCATATTACTTTCACCTATAAAAAAAAACGTTTGTAAAATAAAAATAAAAATTAGTAATGCCTCAATTGTTTAATGGGAAAGTGAGGAAAAAAAACTTGGGTAGTTGAAAATTGATGGTGTGGCAGAAATTAAGGAGAAAGTAAGAAAAACTTTTCTCTTATAGTATGTGCTTTGCTGATTGTATAGTGCACAAATTTTGATGATTTTCCTCTACAATCCAAAACAACAAAAGGGTTCCCTTTTTGGATGGATTTGGTTTTCTTTTGTCCCATTGTGTGACAAAGAGGACCTACTTCTCATAGATTTTGACATAGCAATTGGTTAATTTGTCTGACTTATAAGCAAAACTCTATTTTTATTGGTACATGAGTTTTGAAATCGAGTTAGAGTGAAAATGATGACAAATATCTTAAACAGTATTCTCAAAACATTGATTAAGTAATTGAAATAAGTACTCCCTCCGTTCCGTAATAGATGACTCATTTGAAAATGTGCAATTTTGACCTAACTTACTTTGACCGTATTTTTCTACTAATATACTAAGATAAATAATATCGTATAAGATGTCGTTAGATTCGTCTCGATGAATATTTTCAAAATATCAAATTTTCATAATTTTTTCTAATATGTTATTCAAGATATTTAAGCTCAAAGTTATGCATTGGCATGCGTAATAAGGTCAATTGTGTCAAGTATTAAGTGACACAATTGACCTTGTCATACATACCAATGCACAATTTTGATCTTAAATAACTTTATTAATCTATTAGAAAAAATTATAAAAATTTGATATTTTGAAAATATTTATCGAGACGAATCTAACGACAACTTATATGATATTATTTATCTTTGAATATTAGTAGAAAAATATGGTCAAAATATGTTAGGTCAAAAATGCACATTTTCAAATAGGTCATCTACTATATTATGAAATCGAAGGAGTACTTATTTTGAATGCTTATTCAATGCAATTGGAGTATTGATTAGCATTCTTCTTAAAGTAATCATGTTTGTCATATATCTTTTCAAAAAATTAGTGCTTGGCATACAGAGAAAACTACCAGGAAGGGAGGGAAATAAAACTATAAAAGGGCCCATAATGAAGATTAAAACAATATATAAAACACAAGGAAGATTTGTCCTCTCATGTGCATGAGTGTTGACATTCCTTATTAAATTAATCTATATATTAGGAATCTTTCAAAGAATTAGGCCTTAATTTTTTAATAATTCATGGATGAAGACGTCGAACCTAGCTACCAATTATACTGACATGCATCAACGATCTACATCCATAAAATACTATAAGCTTGTTTTTTACGCAAATAAAATACTATAAGATTGAGCACTTGTTTATTGGTATGATATAGAACAGCACATAATTATTCAAAAAAATAACAATACAACAGCACATAATTTAATTACAAATTGCCTAGTTATTAGCTTCTTCGTCCTTTCATAGTTAATGTAGGGATTATCTTATTTTGATTTTGGCGAATAAACAATGAAAGGAAATTTGAAAATATTTTAGTATTTTAACATTGAAATTATTTGAGAGTTTATATGAAGTTATCTTATAATATAATAGGGTCCATTTAAGGATTATAAAAAAAAAAGTCATTTTGATATTCGAAAAGTTATAAATAAAATAAAACATTTTGTTTGTTTATCATATTAAAAATCATTTTAAAAAAATCAGATTTCAAAAATAATTTTATATAAAAGCTACTTGAAACAACTTTTTTTTTTTAAAAAAAAAAAAAAAATTATTCTCATTTACTAAAATCACTTGCAAACGGATGAAAAACTAGAAAAGCATTTGGTCTTGAATTATGAAAAGTATTTGATATGAGCATATGACTCAATTATAATCAATATTGTATTTGGTCTTGAATGTAAGTGGAAGTTATATGTATCTTATTTAAATTTGGACCAAATAAATTTGACTTTTTGTCTATATTTAAGATTGAAGGAGTCTAAAAAAAATGGAGGTAGTTTTTTTGTAAAAATCCTATAACTAGTGAAAGGGAAAAGTTGACATCTACATCAAATCAGACTCAACAATGATCAAATTAACACCATATGTAGTGTCTCCTGAACATGCAATAGTACAAACTAAAGAAATAGTGGTGTGTCAAAACAAAGAATATCTAATTAACTAAACTTTAAAATAAAACAAAATCAAAGAAACTAAGATCCTCCTCCATAAAATTGTTTTAAACCGTAAGTTTTGCGGGGATTATATCAATGAGGACCATGAGTCTAGCCTTGCATGTCCATCAACGGTTAGAAACAAAAAACAAAAGAAACAAACAAATAGACAGTTTCACCAAAAAACATAAGTAGTAAGCACATACAAACTCGTTTCAAAAAGGGTGTAATCAAAAGCAATCCCAAATATTTGTGGTTAGAGGATTAGGAAGGTTTGATGATCAAATATTCTGCATAACTTCTGATGTGTCTGATTAGAATTCTTTAGGGGTATGTGGAGCCCTTTCCTTATCATGGCAGACTCCTCTTTGATTTCTGTTGCTAATGGATAGCCTTAGGCTTCCTTTCTTTATGTTGTGTAAACCGATTCAAGCCTTGATCTCGATTTGCAATTTATTTTCATTGCTTTGATAAAAAAAAACTTGAAGCTTAAAGTACTTGATTGGTTTAAGTGGTAAGAGGTTTGAATCCTTAAGAAAGTGGTGATTATTTAATGGTAGACGGTTAAAGTTGTTTCCAAAGGTACTAGAGCCTACGAGGAAGGAACAAGGTATCTTGAAAAAACAAAGAAACATAGGCCTCAGGATGCAAAAGGGTCGAGAATGAGCAAAGTGTGACCCTTGTTAACCAACTGTACCCTTCAAACTTCCTTCTTCCATGCCAGAAGTGTATGTCAAAACGAGACGAAAACTGCATTTTGTCTAAAAGTATACATTTGGACAGCTCAAAAATCGTCTTCCTCTCCCTCTCCGAATGTGTACATCCAAAGTAATTTTTCCGGGTGGGAGAAGTTCCTCCCAAAGAAAATTGGATAGAAGACACCAAGCAATTACCAAACCATCAATCTTACATTTCAATTTCATCCATGTCATGTGAGTTATATAAGTATATATGAAAAGATAAAATAAAAATTTTGAGATGGAAAATTAATTTCCATTTATTTGAGATATTTCAAAAACAAAATTGCGCGAGTTTCAGCAAGAGTTATTTGAGTAGAAATAAATAAACTATGGAACTGTGTTCAGCATAATCCATTCAAATATGAACCAACATAATCCATTCAAATAAGAAAGTCATAATAATTCACATGTCTAAGGAAAGCAGTAACATCAACAAAGATAACCATGCCGCAGTTATAATCTAGAAAGGGAAAACTAGAAACATGGCATAAACAACATTCACAGCCAGCATTTATCAGTCTGTACAATTAATTCACAGCCATACCAAACAGAAGATAAACTATTTCCAAAATGTTCCATCTGTAATTAATAATCCCATCAAATAAAGTTTCTAGTCAAGCCTGACCAATGCTGTTTAAGAACAGATGAGTTGTCTCCTTCATCGCCGAATATTAGGGCCTTTGTATTGCCCATTCCCAATAATCAGATCACTAGGTGGAGGAATCTTTTCTAACCAGGTAATTTCAGATGAACTCGTCCCGCGCAGCTCCTCAAGCACTACATTTTTAACAATATAGCATGTCAGATAATAACATCATAATAGAAATCAGTTTACTAAAAATAATGAGTGCTTTATAAGGAAGAGCTAAGTACCTGGAAGATTTGTGCTCAGCGTCTTACGGAAATAAGAGCAGTTTCGTCCATTTTCTTCTTCTTCCAGTGAGTAAGGAGGGGTAAGAATGTCGAAGAGAGCACAAGGGGTTATGGCTTTGAAGCAATGGAGGTTGCCGCCCCTATTCGGATAAAGAATTGTTGTGTCACAAGGAGCAGTCATCTGACAATCTCTGACAAGTTTTGCTGGTCTCGCTGCAGCTGTAGACAAAAAACCTTGAATTTAATTTTTGTGGTTTAGGAAATGTTTGAGAATAATAATATTTTATTGTTTTGTGAACTACTCCAAGCAGATATAAGTTAAACAACAGAGATATTAAGTTTAGATACATCAATATGGAAGTTCACTGGAAAACCATAAATACGTCAATTTTGGCATGCATAATTGCATACTAAAAGCCCAAAATAACATCCACTACTGGAAACAAATATCTGAGGAAAATATATCTTATCAAAGCAGACCTATTGCCATGCACCAGTCCCACTACTCTAAGGGGTCTTCAACACGGATTTGGATTGTGTACAATCACACTAGTCAACCAAATTCTGGACTGTCCGATCTTAATCCACCGGACGCCGATGTGGCTAACTGCGTGACTGTACAGGATTGTGACTGCACACAACCCTAATCCTTTCACCAACCCCTCAGCAGGTATAGGTAGGAACAACTATAGTCTTAAAAAACACTTGAAACTATTATATGAGATAGAAAGATGTTCAGTTTGTATGCTCAAAGAACTAAATACCAACCTCGTCAAAAAACTAAGCAGAATAACATATGTGAAATACTGAGAAAACAATGTAATGTCTGACATTTATATAATCCAATCAAATCATAGCATACTATGTCTCCTAATAGATATTGATTTCAATGAATAATACAGAGCAGAAAACCAGTGGCAGTACCAATGACAAGATTGAAAGTGTATTGGCATAAAAAAGAGAAGCAAAACTAACAGTAATGTAGATAATTACCAAGTGAACTAAAGGCAATTGATTGCAACTTTCTGCAACAATTTATCTAATGGAGACATGTTAAACTATAGGGAAATAGACTTAAAGAAACTTTCATCCTCTGTTGATGTCAATTTCAAGTCAAAGATTACACCTTAAAGAGATCCATAAAGACAGGTTTTGACCATTTTGCTTAAAAAAACAAAACAGAAAAAGAAGGCCTAAATCTTACTCCACCTAAAACTTGCTCAAGTGCAATGTTGAGCCCTTAATCATCTTTCCTTAATTCCAACTAAAAATTAGCAAAAACGTATTTTTCTGTAAACGGTCATCTAAATAGGGAATTAAAAGGGGCCTGTTAATGAAGCCAGATTATAAAGCTACTGTGCAATAGCTAATCTACTTGTACTTTCTATAAGAAGTAAGTAAATCAAAGCAATTACGATCCCATGTGAGAGGTTTTAAATTATTGCCACAATTGCAGCCATAATGTCTAGGTTTTGGAACCGTTATTACGGCCACATCAACCCCATTTGTCCACAATTTCTCACAATATCAACAATTGCCGTGTAGTGACATTTTCGATTACAAACAATTGTTAAAGACTGAATCATAAGTAAATACAATAAGGAGTGTCACCTTGGGATAGATCACATGACGCAGGCAAGTCGATCCAATCAAATGCTTTCACATGCAACGAACCATAGAGAACCTTGCTTAAAACAGTCATTCTAGGATGATCATGAAGCGGAATTAAAGAACCAGGAGACATACAGAATACTCCAATCTGCAAATAGTAAATAAATAAATAAATAAAAAATCAGCTTTAGCCGTTGTGGATCCAAAGATCAGTGTCCAAACAAGACGCCATCCAAATTCAAATAGAGTATCAGCAATTAAACAGTGACAAGCTGCAAGTACAAAAACAATCAAAATGCTTACAGAAAACTTGTCACATTCGTGCAGGTGAATGTACTTAATAGGAGGACCCTCAGGAGTTCCATTTCTCCCATTTCCACCATTCATAGAACGTTTCCAACTTCGCGCCAGTTGCGCCTCATGTTCAAGACCGACATGGGAAGGCTTCAACCCATCTGCCACGGCAATGCAATTTACGAAAAGGTTAATTAACACAATGATTCACCTTTCACTGTAACAATAAGGACACTGTACTGTACTATTACTAACAACATGCATGTATCCCAAATCAAACATTACAGTATACAGTTCACAGTCAAATTCGGCAAATTCAAATACTTTAATTAAACATTTATCATATGCAATTAAATAAGTAAATTGTACAAATTCAACAAAAAAATAAAAGAACAGATTGTACCTAAAACGGTTCGGACTTTTTGAAGAGCTTCTTCTGAAATAGGTCCTTCAGGAGACAAGGAAGCCTTGCAGACGTCATACAATTTCTGAATATACGGCATTGTACTCAACAATTCTTAAACAATCAATGTAGCAGCTAGAATTTCAGATTTCAGAATCCAATAAAACAATGAAACTTGGATCCAAAATATAACTCAGGTCGCTAGAATCCAATCAAAACAGCAAAAGAAACAGCTTCATTTCTACGCAACAAAACATTTGCATGACAAATTGATCAACACAAATCCAATAAACAATATCTGCAACCATCATAAACATCAAAAATTCACAACACAAATAATTATAACCAATAAAATCAGTTCAAACCATAAAAATAAAAAATAAAAAAACTTGTTCTGAACTTTAGTAACATCATCACATAAAAATTCAATCTTTGAAATAAAAAAACAACAAAAATGAAAATGGGTTGTCTTGAATAATCAAATTATGGCATACCCAAGTTTCATATATTGAAAATTATATATTGTATCATATACTATGAAAAGTGAAAAATTGAAAGATATAATGAAATGGGGTGTGAAGAAAAATGAATAAAGAGTGGTAATGATAAAGAGAGTGTGTAATACGTGAAACATTGGTTGGTTGATGAGAGAGTCACGACATAATCGAGGTTGATGATAGCAGAGAGACACGAGAAGAGAACAGGAAGAAACCAGAGTGAGAGACAGACAACAAAAGACAGTCACAGATTTCAACAAAACCTGATGTCGCTTTAAGAATGCTTTGTTTGTTTGTTTATAATGGTCCTTTTAAAGGAGCCAAAGTTAGAGAGAGAAATTTATGAGAAAAAAAGAAAATGTAACGTTAATAAAGTGTCTAGATTCGATTAAGGATACTGTGTGCGTGATCATACCTCAGTTAGCAGGGATATTATTATACCAGAATTTAGACTTGGTATTTTCATTTATTTACCTTAAGGTGTCGCAATAGTGAATTTCAAATGATGTTCACGACTTTATCTACATATTCAAAATGAAAATATTCGTTGGTATTGTTGTCTGTTTTTATTTTTGGTAAATGAGATCGTAAAATCGTAAACTCACACACATAAAGTTTAAGGCATCGAGGTCCGAACCCCGATCATGATGTCCGACCTAACAATTTTGATATTTTTATCAGTTGAGTTAGGATCTATGAGACGGTATTTTTGTCTATTTACTAGACCATAAAGAGTAAAAATGAAAACTTTAGTTGGTATTTTTTGCTATTTACAAGACCATAAGGAGTTGTGCCATAAGGAGTATACACAAGAAAGTTGATCAAAAAAGTTGAAATGAAATACATCAAATAAACAATTAAGTTGAAATGGTTAATAAACTTAGTCAAATGATAAAGATTTTACTTACCTTTGTGATGAACTTCAAATCACCGAGGCATATTTTATCACTTTTCTTTTATCAACTTTTGACTGGTTTTAAAGACATCCATTAAAGAATTCATAAAAAAAAAATATAGTTTTGGAAATAGAATTTAAATATTTGTCAAAGTAATGTATACATCATTTTTTTTATCTAGAAGTTACCTTTTTGCAATTCTTTTAAATAAAAGTACATATGTTACCATTTTTTTCAAAAAGAAATTTGAGTCAAAAAAGAAAAGAAATTTTTTTATGAATATCAGATATTTTTGTTTGTTTGTTTATAATGGTCCTTTTAAAGGAGCCAAAGTTAGAGTGAGAAAAAAATAAAGTGTAACATTAATAAAGTTTATGTATTCGACTAAAGATATTGTGTGTTTGATCATACCTCTGTTAGTAAGGATATTATTATATCAAATTTTAAACACGGTATTTTTATTTATTCACTTTAAGGTGTCGCAGTCTGCGAGTTCTAAATGATATTTACGAGACTATAAAGAGTATACACAACAAAGTTAATCAAAAAATTTAATGTATTTAACTTCAATTTTAAATGAAATACATCAAACAAACAATAAAGAGTATACACAACAAAAAAGTTAATCAAAAAAGTTTGTATTCAACTTAAATTTTAAATGAAATACATCAAACAAACAATTAAGTTTAAGTCGTTAATAAACTCCAGCAAATGATAAAAAATTTACATACCTTTGGGAAGAACTTCAAATTACCAAGGCATATTTTATCAACTTTTCTTTTATCAACTTTTGACTGGTTTTAAGACATCAATTAAAGAATTCATAAAAAAAAAACTTGTTTTGGAAATATAATTTAAGTATTTGTCAAAGTAATGCATACATCAATTTTTTTATCTAGAACCTTTTTGCAATTCTTTTAAATAAAAGTACATATGTTACCAATTTTTTCAAAAAGAATTTGAGTCAAAAAAGAAATGAATTTTTTTTTATGAATATCAGATATTTGTTTGTTTGTTTATAATGATCCTTTTAAAGGAGTCAAAGTTAGAGAGAGAAATTCATGAGAAAAAAAGAAAGTGTAATGTTAATAAAGTGTATGTATTCGACTTAGGATATTGTGTGCTTGGTCATGCCTTTGTTAGTAAGGATATTATTATATCAAAATTTAAACACATTATTTTCATTTATCCACTTTAAGGTGTCGCAGTCTAGCGAGTTCTAAATGATATTTACGAGACTATAAAGAGTATACACAACAAAGTAAATCAAAAAAGTTAATATATTTAGCTTAAATTTTAAATGAAATACATCAAACAAACAATTAAGTATAAGTCGTTAATAAACTGCAACAAATGATTAAAAATTCACATATCTTTGTGATGAACTTAAAATTACCGAGGCATATTTTATCAACTTTTGATTGGTTTTAAAGACATCAATAGAATTCATAAAAAAAATTAAAAAAAACTTGTTTTGGAAATATAATTTAAATATTTGTCAAAGTAATGCATACATCATTTTTTTTATCTAGAAGTTACCTTTTTTGCATTTTTTTTGCAATTCTTTTAAATAAAAGTACATATGCTACCATTTTTTTCAGAAAGAAATTTGAGTCAAAAAAGAAAAGAATTTTTTTTTATGAATATCAGATATTTTTTCGTAACTTGTACGTTAGAGAGAAGTGAAAACAAAAGTGTAAGCGTCTTTTGGGGAAAAAATGATTACCATTTGTTTTATTTTTATTTTTATTACCATGATATTTATACGAATTTTCACTTATCTTCGTGGAGATAAGTAAAACATATAAGATGTGTTCTCTCATTTCAATCAGATTCTTTTCCATATGTATGAGTTAGAAATCGAACCATGATCATATGCATAAAAGGCACGAGTCTCTTACCGTTATCGACTATGCTACATAATCTCATAATTAGTTACAATTTTCTACCGATTCTTGTTGTTTCCATCCTAATCCTTATTGTTCCTATCTATTAGTTTAGTTTTCCTATACATTAGTTTAGCTTCCTTTTAGTTTGGCTTTTTTGTTAATACTTGTACAGCATATTAACCTATGATTTATTCATCAATATACAACACATAAACCTCTTAATGGAGATAACTATGCCACTTGAAGCCGAGCCATTACCATGGCACTTGAAGCCAAAAACAAACTTGGTTTTATTGATGGCAGCCTTCTCAAACCTAGACCTAATAGTCCAAATTTCTCTTATTGGATCTGTTGTAACAGTATGGTCAAATCTTGGCTTATCCATTCCACTATTCCCACCATAGCCAATTCCATCCTATGGATTAACAGTGCTGCTCGGGATATATGGCTTGACCTTCTTACTCGTTTTACTCAAAAAAAATGGACCCCACATTTTTGAAATTCAACGAGCCATTGCAAATATTTCTCAAGGCACCAAATTTATTGCGGCCTATTATACAGAACTCAAAGCTTATAGAGACGAGCTTAATTCTTATCAGACTCTTCCTGCTTGTGTTTGCGGTGTTGTACCAAATTTCAACGAGGTTTATGCTACTGAATATCTTATAGATTTTCTACGGGGTTTAAATGATTCATATGCATCTGTTCGTAGCCAAATACTACTCATGGATCCTCTCCCTTCGGTTCCCAAAGCATATTCACTTTTCTTACAAGAAGAGTGTCAATGTTCCTTATCTGATTCACGTTTTGTTCCAATAGATCAATCCGCCATGGCTGTTCAACAATCAAATTCCTCAAAAGGGACCAATTCCAAACCTAATTATTATTGTTCCATTTGCAAGGTTTATGGACACTCAGACAGTCGTTGCTACGCAAAGATTGGTTATCCTTCTTGGTGGAAACAGAATACTGGCTCCAACAAATCTCGTTGTGGTTCTTCTTCTCGTGATGGCCGCGGAACTGGACCTTCTGCTTCACCGGCGATCATTCCAATGTTGTTGTTGTTTCAACTCCGGATTCTCAGTCTTCATCTAGTTTGACTCCAACTCAGATTCAACAGCTACTCTCTCTCCTTCAAAATGGTAACAGTCGACCTCTTGAAAATTTTGCAGGTACCTCACTCCGCTGTTTTTTTTTTCCTTTAAACCTTGTACATCCGTATGGATATTAGATTTCGGTGCCACTCACCACATGGTTTCTGACCTCTCACTTTTTCAATCATACATCAAAGTCTCCACTTCTGTTAAATTACCTGATAATAAACTTGTTTCAGTTCATCATATTGGTTCCATTTGTTTACCGCCAGGTCTTGTAATTCAAAATGTTCTACATGTTCCTTCCTTTCAATTTAACCTTTTGTCTATTAGTAAGCTATCTAAAGATACTAACTCTTGGATCACTTTCACCCCTACTTCATTTTTTCTACAGGACCAGAGGACGAAGAGGATTACTGTGATGGGTGAACAACATAGAGGCCTCTAGACCATGGACAATCCTTCAATAAATTCCATCCCTACTGCTTTATTTAGTTCAGATTTTGATTTATGGCACTGGCGCTTAGGACATCCACCCCAACTTTATCTCCACAGTTCACTTATTTAGATACTAGCATTAAGTTTTCTAATAAATGTACTTGCACTGTGTTCCCTTTGGCAAAACAATCTCGTTTGAAATTTCCATTAAGTTGCATCTCTATTGTTCGTTGTTTTGAATTAATTCATTTTGATATTTAGGGACCTTATACTAAAAATCACTCTTCTGGTGCTAAAATTTTTCTTATTGTGGTAGATGATTTTTCTCGAAGTACATGGGTATTTCTAATGCAACACAAAAGTGAAGTTAACACTATCATCACTTATTTCTTTAAGTTGGTTGAAAAACAATTTCATACTCAAATCCAAAAAATTCAATTTGACAATGGACGTGAATTTTTTAATTCTCAAACTCGTGAATTTTTAAAAAATTTAGGAGTATTACAACAATCAAGTTGTATTTATCCTCCACAACAAAATGGTGTTGTAGAGCGTAAACATAGACATTTATTGAATGTTGCACATGCTTTACATTTTCAATCCAACTTGCCATTAAATTTTTGGGGTGATTTTGTGCTAACTGTTGCATACTTGATTAATCGTCTACCGACAAATGTTCTCAAATGCCATACACCTCATGAAATTTTATTTAACAAAAAACCAAAACTTTCCCATCTTCGAGTTTTTGGTTGCTTGGTATATGACCACAACACACACATCACTCACAAATTTGATGAGCGTGCATCTCCAGGAGTGTTTTTAGGATATCCCCATGGTAAAAAAGGTTATAAAATATTTGATTTATCTTCAAAAAAAATCTATGTAACAAGAGATGCAAATTTTCATGAAACAATTTTTCCATAAAAGATGCTTAATGCTCAGACAAATGACTCAGCCTTCCCTTTACCTTTACCACCTATAGATGACACATCATCTCTTACTTACCCTTTCACAAAAGAAGAATTACCTACTAATGAATCCACCCCCACAAACATTCCAATCACATCCCCTACACCTTCAGGCCATGTTCCACCCACACAAATAGCTTTTGAACCCGACCACCTTGAACAACATTTAGTAAATCAACATCCTTTGCCAAATATTCCTTGATGTTCATCATGCATCGTAAAACGTTCATGCCACCTTAATGATTATGTGTGCTCCCTCACCTCATCATAGTCCTCCTCTTCTCCAAATGACTATGGTATTCTATATCCTCTTTCTAACTCCTTATCTTATCATCGTTTTTCTTATACCCATCGTTCTTTTCTTTCTTCCATAGCTGTTGAAACTGAGCTGCAGTCGTACTCTGAAGCTAAGAATTTTCGGGAATGGCGCATTGCAATGGAATCTGAGATTGATGCTTTGTGTGAAAATAGAACTTGGTCCTTAGTTTCTCTACCTAACGGAAAGAAAGCAATTGGTTGTCGATGGGTTTTCAAAATTAAGTGAAATTCTGATGGTAGCATCGAAAGGTATAAGGCACGGTTAGTTGCCAAAGGATACACCCAAATTGAAGGGGTTGATTATTTTGATACATTTGCTCCTGTCGCCAAACTAGTCACAGTTAGAGTTTTACTCTCTATTGCTACTGCAAAAAACTGCCCCCTTCACCAGTTGGATGTGAATAATGCTTTTTTACACGGTGATTTGCACGATGATTTTTTTATGCAATTACCTTCGGGATTTCGTCGCAAGGGGGAGTAACTAGTTTGCAAGCTACAAAAGTCCTTATATGGTCTTAAACAAGCCTCCCGAAATTGGTATTCAAAATTCTACGAGGTCCTTGTTAATTTTGGTTTCAAACATAGTACAGCAGACTCGTCTCTTTTTTGCTTACATCGTGAATCTGGATCTGTATTTCTTCTTCAATATGTTGATGACATTGTACTTACAGGTTCAGACCCAAAACTTATTAGTTTGGTTAAGGTTTTACTACAGAAACATTTCAAAATTAAAGATTTTGGGAGATTAAAGTTCTTTTTGGGTATTGAAGTTGCAAAATCCAATCAAGGCCTTTTTTTAACTCAAAGACAATATGCTCTTGACATCATCTCGGACAGTGGCCTTACTGCCTCAAAACCGGTAGACTTTCCCATGGAACAAAACCTGAAATTAACTCCTTCAGAAGGTAGTGTATTGTCTGATCCTTCACCATATCAGTGTCTTGTTGATCGATTAATCTACCTCACAGTTACGCGTCCTGACATTGCTTACCCAGTCAACATTTTAAGTCAATTCATGCAAGAACCACGTCAACCACACATGCACGCAGCTATTTGTCTTCTTCGTTACCTAAAGACAACACCTGGACAAGGTCTCTTCTTTCCTTCAAACTCAGATTTATCTCTCAAAGCTTATTGTGATTCAGATTTGGCAAGTTGTCCCACAACTCGTCGCTCAACCTTCGGTTATTGTATTTTTTTGTGACCTAGTCTAGTCTCCTGGAAAACAAAGAAACAGTATGTGGTATCACGTTCATCCGCTGAAGCAGAATAAAAAGCAATGGCCAATACCACATGTGAAATTACTTGGCTCTCATACTTGTTGAGTGATATTGGCATCTCCCAATCTACACCTACAACGTTGTTTTGTGACAATCAATCTGCTCTACATATTGCATCCAATCCAATGTATCATGAACGTACTAAACACATAGAGATTGATTGTCATGTTATCTGCGAAAAAATTTCATCAGGACCGATAGCAACTGCGAAAGTTAGTTCAGCAAATCAAATTGCAGACTTGATCACCAAACCCTTTGGCAAAGATCAGTTGAAGGCAGTTGAAGGCCAAGATGAGACTTTCAAATTTACACAACCCATCTTGAGGAGGAGTGTTATCCACTATGCTACATAATCTCATAATTAGTTACAATTTTCTACTGATTCTTGTTGTTTCCATCCTAATCCTTATTGTTCCTATCTATTAGTTTAGTTTTCTTATACATCAGTTTAGCTTCCTTTAGTTTGGCTCAATCTATTGTTGGTAACTTGGTATATTACACCAGTTTTATTACTTCCTTCAATTTTTTAATTAAACACTCTTCCCGCTTTTACTTTTTAATTAATTTTGATGTCCCATCTGTGAAAGAAAAATTATAATATTAATTAAAACTAATATACAATAAAAAAATATTGCAAGTTATGCTTTCGTAAAAAATAATGATTCCATTTAAAAAATCAAAATTAATAATTAAAAGTAATTAAAAATATGAATGGTAATTAAAGTAATTCAAAATAATAATTAAAATATTTAAAATCATATGAAATAAGAACATTTAAAGTTTATAATTATAAGTTATTAATTTTAATAATATTTTGACACAATAAAAAAATATTACAAGTTATGCTTTTGTAAAAAATAATGATTCCATTCAAAAAAAAATCAAAATTAATAATTAAAAGTAATTAAAAATATGAGTGGTAATAAAAGTAATTCAAAATAATAATTAAAATATTTAAAATCTTATGAAATAAGAACATTTAAAGTTTAAAAATATTAGTTATTAATTTTAATAATATTTTGACACAAAGTTTGATGATTATACACAATTTTCGAAACAGACTCTTTTACAACAGATAAGGATTTTCTTCTTCCTTCTCCATTAAGCAAAACAAGTGTAAGAGAAAAGTGAAAACAAGTCAAAATTAAAAAGAATGTATTTATTTTGAAAAATAAATTAAAACTACATTTTCAAAAATCTGGAAATAAATATATATATTATCCAAAAATTAGAAGAAATTTTTTTTTCGTTTTTTTCAAAATTAAAAAAAAATATAAAAATTAATTTTTGAAAATTAAAAAATTAAATTTTTTTATTTCAAAAAGTATTTTTTGATTTTTTAAAATTTTGGAAAATTAATTTCCATATTTTTTAAATTGATTTTTTTTATTAATATAAATGTCACATCAGATGTCACATGGCCACTTACGTATAGCCGGCGTGTGCCACATCAGCATTAAAGTGCCACCTTGCAGCTTAAATGGACCCATGGGCTTTTTTAAAAAACAAAAAAAATTGTGAGGAAAACAAATTTTTTTTCGAAGGACCAAAAGTCAAAATTGCCATATTTGCAAGGACCTTTGGAATATTTCAGTTCATTAAGAGAGAGAGAGGGTTGGAGAGAAGTATTTCCTAGATCTTTTTTTTTTTAACATTATATTATATTACATTTTTTTTGTAATGTTCGGGGTTCGAACTTCTGGCCTTATAAATATTATGCATTGTCCTTACCAACCGCGTTAAACTCACGAAGACACGTTATACTCCATTTGATCCATGAACTAAAGTGTACATCGTGCACTTTTTTTATAGGAAGTGCTTAGTGTGCACTTATTCAATGAGAATAAATAAATGGTTATTAAAAATTTAAATTTAAATTAAATAAAAGATAAATTGAGAATAATATAATTGATTATGATAGAAATATTGAACATTTGCTTCTTTTGCGTCAACCCTCTTATCTCAGGGAAAATGGTCTCAGTAACCTGGAGTTCGTCGTTGAGGTAAGGATAGTCTAGTAAAAATTTGTTCTATCCAAAAATCGAACTCGGATTCTCCTGAACGATTCATCTTTGGTGAAGTCCATTAACCACTTGAGCTCAATTGGTTTTTTTTGTTTTTACTTTAAACTCAAAAAAAAAAAAATTACCCAAAACAAAAAAAAAATTTGTTGGTCATATAGGAGAAGAGTAACATCATGAGGGTCAAGTTTAAATCCCTCAACAAAAAAAATGAGGGTCAAGTTTAACATTAATTTTGCGTCAACAAAAAAAAAGTAAATAACTATTATAAACATTTTCTCTATTTTATTTTGATAGTACACGTGACAACTTTATGTTGAAAGGTGTATTTAATGTTTTATTTCATATCTTAATCTTAATCATATCAACCAATCATAATTGATTATGACTCATTTGTTTTTTATCAACCAATCATAAAATGGATATGACTCATTTGCTTTTTAAGACCCAATCAAAATTGAATATGACTCATTTCTAAACTAATATATGATTTTTTTCCCCTATATATAGACAAATTGTTTTTCATCATTTTCATCTTCCTCTTCCTCCCATAAAAAAAAATGTATTTTGTGTGTTTTTTAAAGCATGATAGTTTAATCGGTGGTAGATTGCGGGTTTGATTTGATTTTTTATTTGTATCTAATTACTAATTACTAATTGCAATTTCTAATGCTATTTTTTTCAAATATGTATTTTCTTTGGTCAAATTTATTTTGTATCATCTCAAACACTTCTCTCTCACAACCTGATCCTGTCTAACTCTATCTCTAAACACATTCCTCCTTAACCAATATGTAATTATACATTGATTTGGATGTTGAAAGATATTCTTAAATACTTATTCTGTTGTATTTGAATTGTATATAGCTTGATGTTTTTTTTCCTTTTGTGATGTTGGTATCATGCTATCAACAATTATCATGTGCTATGGGATGCGCTCTTTTACAAACTAATTTATTTGGTATTAAACAAAAAATCCAGCCTTTTAAGTTTGAATTGATTCTAAAAAAGAAATGTGAATAATGCTGAATATTTTTTTGACAAAAGAATGTGAATAATTACTATTATGATGACAACGACAATCATTCAAAAATGATGACATCAGTGATATTTACTATTGTAAATAACCAAAATTAAAAAAATCACTGATAATTAAAACAAAATCAATTCAGTTATGATTCTAAAAAGGAAATGTAAGCCGGTTTTACAAATCAAAAGTAAAATTTCATTAAATCAAACTTTCCATCTCAGAAGCATATTCACTAATTACACAAAAATCTTTATGATAATCATTTGCCTTGCACAAATGTCATAGTACATGTATCACTCTTTTACATCTTAATCTCATTAATTGCATCCTTATCAGCCAAATTTATTTGTTTACTTTGATCACCTCAATTTTTCATAGCATGATTCACATAGAATATGATTACTTTCGATGAAATTGTTTAAGTTACAATTGAATACAATTGAATTGTATCAATTTGCTATAAAAGTGAATCATGATTTATAATTGGGTAAAAGAATAGTAGTAACACCTAAAAATGTGATCGAGTTAAAAACCAAATTTAATTAGGTAAAAATCAATCAGGTTACTTATTAAAATTAAATGATACCATGTAATCAATTTTAATTAATATGTGAATAAGTGCACTAAAAACAAAGACATTATTCCTTTCATTGTTATAAAAAAAAAAGGTTTCACCAACCTTTAAAGTTTTTGACAAATTAACATAAAAAAGTTGTCATTAAATTTTGAAATTTTTTATTTTTTATTTTAAAATAATTATAATTTTTTATGTCATTTGAATTGGGTTGATCCTATTTTATAATTTAAAATAATTATATTTTTGTGTCATTTGAATTAGGTTGTTCCTATAAATATTGAAATCTGTCGTTTAATAGATCAGGCGCTTTTTTGAAGGCGGTCAGACAAAAAAGAACGTTCTTTAAATAATATCTTTTTTAAGGGTTTAAATAATATCCTTAATTGTAGCCCTGAGTTAAATGAAATAAAACAATATTAAATCATATTGCAAAGTAAAAATAATTTGCTTTCAAAATTCAAATAATTGATGTTACTAAAAAAAATATATTTAATACTTATAAAAAAATTAAAACGAAAATATTTTTACTTTTTTATTATTTTTTCACATCCATTTTTTAAAAGGGAATATTTCATGTACTTGAAAAAAAAATCGTAAATTTTTTAAAAAAAAATCGTTAAATTTCGAATACTTCAATTTGACTAATTTAAAATATTTAATATTTTTCATTTTTTATAATAGTTTTAATTTTTTACTTTTTTTGCTAAGCCAGAAGATTGGATAGACATCAGGGGGAAGCAACGACATCCCATCTAGGTTGGCACCCTGCAGAACCCCCATCTTATGCCGTCAATCTCAGATAAAAAATTTATTAAAAAAAAGGGGGAAAAAGTACATGAGGGGGGACTAGGCCAAAACCATCAAAAAACAAAATAGAAACAGAAAATGAACATAAAACTGAAAGAAAACAGCAGACATAAAAAGAAACATCTGTCTATGGGAACCTAGGGCGAGGGAACCCTCTCTAGTCCAAGAAAGTCTGAAGAGTCGGAGGCAACACCGATAACCAAACATTGTCCTGTATCGAATGACAAGTCCGCACAGGTTCCCTAAAGATGGAACCTGTGCAAGTGATACCATTGCCTTTAATTATATTAATTATACTCATGATAAAACAAATTAAGAGTCATTATAGTGGTAACTTAAATTAAAATGATTCTATCAAATGTCTCATTTATTGGGTCAGATGAAAAAAAAAATGTTATTTAAATGATACTATTATATAGTAACATATTTTTATTCACTATTTTTGCTACTTATACTAATAATATCATTGATAATTTAGGCTGACCCAGCTAATAATGAGTTGACTCAACCTCAAGGGTGTGGATTCAATTTCCGCTATTAGCGTGATGATCTTCTTGATGGGGGATCTCTAAGTAACTCAGAAAGCGCTCATTGAGTCGCAAGACATGTCCTGACCTTCATGTGTCCTCCAGAAGCCAACTCATCTGAATTATCTCTATCTCTATCTCTATATCTATATTTATTATAAACAATTCCCGTGCATCAAATAAAAAGTACATTTGGCATTTTCTCATTTCTCATCTCATTTAATGCTTTCATATCAACCAATAAAATTGAATCATGACTCATTTATTTTTCTTAGCCAATCAAGATGAAACATGACTCATTTAGTTTTCATCATCCAATTAAAATTGATCATGTCATGATTTTTTTTACTATATATAGACAATTTGTTTTTCATTATTTTTATGTGTTTTTTCCTCCCATAAAAAACTTCATAAAAAAGTAATTTTTGTGTTTTAAAAGCTTGGAATTTTAATCACTTGGTTCTAGATTATTGGGTTGATTTCTTTTTAAATTGTATCTAATTGTTAATGTTGCTCTCTCAAGGTCCCATTGGA